>Ga0209759_1000052_pt1 | contig 213964 bp, 184 predicted proteins | sample AraplaCL_Col_mMS_FD_184261 | JGI IMG/M metagenome (GOLD analysis project Ga0209759, IMG submission 184261) | Arabidopsis root microbial communities from the University of North Carolina, USA - plate scrape CL_Col_mMS (SPAdes) (version 2) | ecosystem: Host-associated > Plants > Roots >... | reverse complement strand
TGTTGAGCGGCAAACTCGGGCCCGTGGAGGCAGCCCGCATCGTCGCGATCCTGGCGAGAGAGACGGCACTCCACCCCGTCGAAAGTCTCACGACCGAACGCTTCTGGGGCTCGGTCGTGAAGCTCGGACCCGCGGCTATCAAGTACTCGCTGCAACCCGAAGACGCGACGCGGCCTGGGACCGATGGCGAGCGTCACAGCGACGACTATCTGCGCGAAGACCTGTTGAACCGGCTGAAAAAAGCGCCGCTCAAGTGGCAACTTTGCGCGCAGTTTTTCGTGGATGAAGAAAGCACGCCGGTCAACGATGCATCGGTGGTATGGGCGGGGACGCCGATCGCGATCGGCGTACTGGAGATCGCGTCGCCGCCTTCCGCCGACGACGAAGCGCACATCAACCAGATGGCATTCAACCCGGCCAACGGCTTCGAACCGCTCGGCATCACGCACGCCCGCAAGGACGTCTACGCGGCCAGCGCCGCGAATCGCAAGAACCGAGGTGTCTTGTCGAGCGAGGAAGCACGCCGGTGCATCGGGCCGGTGTGAACCCGTGTGCAGCGACGTAGACCATCGCGTAGCTTCGCTACGGGACCACACGCCCCTGCCTTATCAAAAGCTCGTACGCAACCAATGCGCGCCAGCCTCTGCGACCGGTTGCTCGCCGCGGCGAACGCGCGGAACGCGTCGCCGTTGCGCCCGCGGCCGCCAACGCATAGGTTATGCCAGGCCGGATTCGCTTACGCTCTCAGCGATCCTAACCATTTAAAAATAAACTGGCTTTGATCTTTACGACGAAAGTGTTTGGTGAAATCGACGAGCGGCGATGTCTGACTGTATCGAACACTTTTTCGTGTCTTTGTATGCCGCAATCCAACAAAACAGAATCCCTCGTCGAGCAGCGTGCACAGTCCGCCATTGCTATGAAACAGCCGCAGAATTTCTATCGGATATTTTTTGTGCACGGGCACACGCTTTCGATTTGATCCTGGCCCGAAATACATGCATGAAAAGTGTCAGAATTTCGCGACAAAATTTCGTTTTTGCTTCGGTATCCCAATGAGTGGAGTTACGCTCAGTTTCGCAACGGCACACAAATCGTCTGCGTGGGAGAAATCGATGAAACGAATCGCTCTATCTACCGTCTCGCTTGCACTGCTCAGCGCAACCGGCGCAGTACATGCACAAAGCAGCGTTACCCTCTACGGCGTCATCGATGAAGCGTTCCAGTTCGTGCACAACGCCAATCCCGACGGCAAGAACCTGTACCAACTGGCCGGCGGCAACCTGCAGGGCAACCGCTGGGGCTTGAAAGGCACGGAAGATCTCGGTGGCGGCCTGAAGGCGATCTTCCAGTTGGAAAACGGCTTTGACATCAACAACGGCCAACTGAATCAGGGCGGCCGCATGTTCGGCCGTCAGGCGTACGTCGGCCTGGCGCATGAAGCTTACGGCACCGTGACGCTTGGCCGTCAATATGACCCGCTCGTCGACCTGGTTCAGCCGCTAACGGCTGACAACTACTTCGGCAGCACATTCACGACTCCGGGCGACGTCGACAATAACGACAACAGTTCGCGCACGAATAGCGCGGTCAAGTACACCTCGCCGACGTGGTCGGGCTTCCAGTTCGAAGGCATGTACGCGTTCGGCGGCGTGGCGGGCCAGACGGGTTCGCAGCAAACGTGGTCCGGTGCGGCAACTTACGCGACGGGTCCGTTCAGCGTGGCAGCAGGCTACATCCGCATGAACAACGCCAACTCGAGCGTCATACGGCCGAACAACTCCTTCACGAGCACGTCTGACGGCACGATCGATTCAATCGTCAACGGCGCATACGCAACGGCGAAGTCGATCGGCATCGCTTCGGTTGCCGTGCAATTCGTCACCGGCCCGTTCACGGCGAGCGCGCGGTATAGCAATGCCCAATACAAACCGGACGGCGCGTCGACGTTCGCCTCCACCGAGCGCTACAACGTAGCCGGCGGCTATTTGGGCTACCAGGTGACACCGGCCGCATTGCTAGGTCTCGGCTATACCTATACGCACGGCTCGGGCGACACGTCCGCATCGTATAACCAGGTTTCGCTGGGCGGAGACTACAACCTGTCGAAGCGGACGGACCTTTATTTGGTCGGTGCGTGGCAGCGCGCGAGCGGCACGCAGCGCAATCCGCGCAGTTCGCCGCCGCAGCAGTTGCAATCCGCGGTGGCGTCGGTGGCTGACTACGGCTTCACGGGAGATTCGCGCACGCAGGAAATTGTCAGCCTCGGCATTCGTCATAAGTTCTAGCGTGACGAGCGCTAGCGGCACGGCACCGAACAGGTGGCTCGATGGAATGAAGCGCGCATCCGTGAAGCGCGCCACCAGCGAGATATAGAACGGCGCCAGCCCGCCAAACAGCATGACCGGGGTGTTATACAAAATCGCCACGCCAGTGGAGCGGCGGAAACGCGCACGTCCGGCCTGGTATGAATTCGGGCGGCCGCCACTGGCCGTCGCGATCGTCAAGAGTCAATCACTCGCGGCGTTGGCCAAACAACGCCCACCCACTAGCACCCACACCCGCTAATTCTCCGCTCATTCTGCAAACGCACAATCCGTCACAGCACAGCCTGATTCGCGTATCGAATCACGCATCACTGGAACGGAGCCATCATGCAAAACGACGGAAATTCGGCGTTTCGGCCCTATGTCGACGCCTTGCTCGATCAACTGGAAACACAATCCGATCGGGCGGTCCTGCGCTATTTCGACCATGACGTAACGGGCAGGACCCTGCGAACGGCAATATTTCGCTATGCGCGGGCGCTTGCAGTGCTCGGCATCGGCAGGGGCTCTCTGGTCGCGCTGCTCGCCCCCAATTGTCCGGACGCGCTCGCGATTCGCTACGCGGCAAACCTGCTCGGTTCGGCTGCGATGTTCGCGCCTTCATCGACGAATGCCGAACGGCGCGCAGCGTTGCTGGCCCGCGTTCAACCGACGCTTCTCGTCGCCTTCCCGGAAACACTTCACCATATCCCTGTTGCAGTCGAGAGCCACGTGCTCTTCGTCGGCGTCGGTCCCGTATCTTCACGCCTGGACAAGCTCGCGCAAACACAGTCGGATCTGCCGTTGCGCGGACAACTGAGCGCCGACGATCTCGCGGTCGTCGTCTCGTCGGGCGGCACGACGGGTGTGCCGAAATGCAGCCGACGCTCTTTCGCGGCTTATTCGGCGATGGTCTGCGCGGCGGACGATAAAGACCGGCGTCAGCTTATCAACGGCCCGCTTGCCTACCTCTCGCAAGTGCTCGTCGACACCACGCTCATCGGCGGCGGTACGGTCGTGCTGAAGCGCCGATACGATCCCGCGGAAACGCTCGCGACGATCGAATCGGAACGTATCACCCACGTGCTTCTCGTCGAGCCTCAACTGTTCGAGACAATGGACCACCCGGACGTGGGCCGGCGCAACCTGTCGTCGCTGCGCTCCATTGCGCACATCGGCGGGTCAGCGCCCGCGGTACTGCGGCAACGCGCGATCGCGCGTCTGGGTCCCGTGCTCACCCATCTTTACGGTGCGAGCGAAACCGGTGTCGTCAGCATTCTGCCGCCATCCATGTATGAGGCAAATCCGGAATTGTTGGCCTGCGCGGGCCCTGTTCGACCGGGCGTCGAGGTACGCTTGCGCCGCGCCGACGGAACGCTGGCGCATGCGGGACAGTGCGGAAACATCGAAGTGAAGTCGGCCGCTGTGGCGGATGGTTACTACCGTCAGCCGGTGGAAGAGGCACACAAGTTTCTGCATGGCTGGTGTCTGACCGGCGACGTCGGTTTCATCGACGAAGCAGCCAATCTGCACGTTCTCGGCCGCGCAGCCGACGTCGCGGAAATCGATGGCCTGACAATTGGCCCAACCCTGATCGAAGACGTCTTGTGCCGCTTACCGGACGTTCGCTACGCAGTAGCGCTGGCCGCAAACGAGACTGCCGTCGAACACGGATGGAACGCGCTGATCGAACCATGGCTCGCCGGGCAGGTGGACGTCGCGCGGTGCATGCGCAGACTGGAAATCGCATTCGGCCGTTCGGTCGCTAGACGGATTCGTATCGCCGTGGCCGATCGCGTGCCGCTGACTGAACAGGGAAAAGCAGACCGAGGCGCAATCGAAGCGATCCTGCAAGGCGACTCGCAGTCGAGCCATGCCTCGCCTCAACTGGCCGGCAATGTCGCCGCCGACCGGCGGCCGGGTGGCCGCCGCAATGCCCCAGCCAATGCCAACCCGCCACATGACACACCCATCATTGGTTTTCCTCAGCAAGTAAGTGCGTGAGGTTAACCGAGTTGCCACGGCGATTCGCCCGGATCATCTCAGGGGTCATTTCGCCGCCCCGTTCTTGCCGAAATGGAAAGGAGTAGCAAATGCGTCACTATCAATGCAACAGTCCCGAGGCAGCAGGCCGCATCCTGGCGGCTTGCCTGCTAGTCGATGGACACCTCAGCCTCACCGAACTCGACGCGCTCGATCGCTGCGGCATGGAAAGACGCCTGTTGTTGAATCGATACCGATTGCTCTCGATCGTGCAAACGCTGTACGAAGACCTGACGCGCTCGGGCTATCTGAACTGGAGCGACATGTGTCAGGTCGATCCCACGACGCTTGCCTGGCTCGCGGCTGACGTGCAAGACCGGCAACTGCGTCGCGACATTCTGGAGCTGTGCAGCGAAGCCGTCATGGCGGACCGTGGCCACTGCGATCGTGAAGCCGAGTTCCTGAGACTGCTGCGCGACGCGTGGCAACTCCCGGCCCGTCCTGTTCGGCAAGTTGCGCTAGCGGGCACGCCCGCTTCGTAACGCGTGGCCTCTCGCGCCACCAGCCATATAATCTGCAGCACGGCTGTGAGGATGACTCGACATATGTGTCATAGCATGCGCGATAAAAGGAGACCCGCTCGATATGGATCCTTCAATGTTTTCCGCCAGCGTGCCTGGGCCCCGCGTTTCGAGTGCGGCGGCGTAGATGACGCTTGCCGGCACGCTTGCTCAACTCTGCCGCACGGCCGTCTTCGGCCTCGGGCGCGAACTGGCGGCCTGGAAGGCTTCCCGAGCGCGCACGACATTCGCGGCTCAGGCAATGCTCTCAGTCGCGCTCTCTGCCGCGCTGGCGAACGCGTTGGGTCTATCGGACACGTGGTGGGCCGCAATCAGCGGCTTCGCGGTCATGCAGACGAGTTTTGCCGGCTCCGTGCAGCGTGCCGCACACCGCATCATCGGCACGGTGACAGGCGCCGCGCTGGGAGCCATCGCCGGCCCCTGGATCGGTGACCGACCATGGGTGTTCGTGCCCGCGCTGGGGGCGATCGGCGCTGTCGCGGTGTATCGGGCCAACGGGTCCAAAGCGACCTACGCGTGGGTTCTGGGCGGCGTCACGGCCCTGATGGTGACGTACGAAGCACACAAGTTCGCATCCTTCCGGGCGACCGCTCTATTCGCGGCGTTGCGCGTCGCCGAAGTCGCGGTGGGAACACTGGCTTGCCTGCTCGTGGCGAGCGTGTTTCATTTCGGGCCGAAGTGGTATCGAAGGAACAGAACGCCAACGGACGCCACAGCCGCTCGCGTGGCGGGTGAGTCTGCGGGTCTGCCTGGCGCTGCGGAATCGACGCCGCCACTGGAATCGGCGCGCTCGACCCGCATGCTGTTGTGCTTGCAGGCCGCGCTGTCCATCACAACCCTTGCATCCCTGACTTATGTTCTGCATCTGCCGGGTTTCGCGCAAGCAATGGTCACGGCAATCGCGGTGCTGGTGGTACCGCCGGGTCTGACAGCGGACAGAACGCGGCAGCCGGTCATGGAAAAGATGGTGCAGCGCGTGGCCGGCTGCCTGCTGGCCGGTACGATCGGTGTGGCGCTGCTTCCTCTGATGCAAGGGCAGGCAATCCTGTGCATGCTCGCGCTTTCCATCGGCGTGTGGGCAGGATGTCACGTGCAAACAGGACGGCTAGGCGCCAGCTACGTGGGCCGCCAATTCACCATCGCGTTCATCATGGTGTTTGTCCAGGACCACCATTGGTCGTCCGATCCCATGCCTGCGCTCATGCGGCTATCCGGCATTCTCACCGGGATTGTCGTGTTGGCAGCGGTGATGTTCGTGACCAGCCGGTTGTATATGCCGCCCATGCCTCAGGATGCGAGTCGTTAAGACAGGTAGGCACTTCGTGCTGTCACTGCGGTTCTTTTCGACAGCGGTCATTTACCTGGTGGTGAATCAGCAAGTCATAGGCGACACCGCAATAGATGGTCATGCCGCAAATAAAGACTGCACAGGGAATAAAGTCACCCCACGCGCGCCAGGAAGCCATGAATCTGCCCCACCACGGCCGCGCCCTCACCCACCGCCGACGCGACGCGCTTGGTCGATCCTGAACGCACGTCGCCGATCGCAAAGATACCCTCGACGCTCGTCTGCCGCGGCATCGAATGGACGCCCGCTTCCCCGAGGTCGGTGCCCGTCAGGACGAACCCTTTGCTGTCGAGCGACACGCTGCATGTCTTAAGCCATTCCGTATTCGGTTCCGCACCGATGAATACGAACAGATGATGTGCCGTCATGCTTCCTTGAATGCCGCCGGCACCGCGGTAGTGCACGCGCTCGAGGCGTGCCGCCCCTTCGAGCGCGGTTAGTTCGATATGCGTATGAAGCGTCACATTGGGCAGCGATGCGACACGCTCGGCCAGATAATGCGACATGCTGCGCGCGAGGTTCGCGCCGCGAATGAACATATGCACGTGCTCGGCATGTGAAGCGAGAAACACCGCCGCCTGCCCCGCGGAATTGCCGCCGCCGAGCAGCAACACCGGCTCCTTGCGGCACAGTCTCGCCTCGATCGGCGTAGCCCAGTAATAGACGCCACAGCGTTCGAAGCGTGGCAGGTCTTCGACGACAGGCCGCCGATACTCCGCACCGCTGGCGATTACCACGGTGCGCGCCGTAATGCGGCGGCCATCGGCAAGCTCCAGGACCGGCGGCTGCTTGTGGCAATACAATGCCTTGACCTCGCACGGAATGCCGATATGCGCGCCGAACTTCTGCGCCTGGACAAACGCGCGGCCCGCAAGCGCCTGCCCGGTGATGCCGGTGGGAAAGCCCAGATAGTTTTCGATGCGCGCGCTCGTACCTGCCTGGCCGCCGGGTGCGCGGCAGTCGAGCGCCGCCACCGACAGTCCCTCGGATGCCGCGTAGACAGCCGCGGCAAGTCCTGCGGGACCCGCACCGACGATCGCCACATCGTAGACGTGCGCCGGATCGAACTCGGGAATCAGTCCGAGGCACGATGCGAGCTGCCCCTCGTCGGGACTTCTCAACACAGTACCGTTCGGACAAACTACAAGCGGAAAGTCATTGGGCTGCGGCGTCAGGCGTTCGAGCAGTGCAATGGCTTCAGGGTCTCGCTGCGCATCGAGCGTCATATTCGGAAAAGCATTACGGCGCAGGAAATTCTGCAAAGCGAGCAGTTGTGGGTGATTGGACGAGCCCACGAGAATGACCCCTTGGCCGCGCTCGATCACGAGGACACGCCGCAGAATCAGTGCGCGCATGATCTTTTCGCCGAGATCCGCTTCACTGATCATCATGGCGCTGAGCTCGTCGGGCCGCACCAATACCGCTTCGACATCTTCGACGACATGCGCGTCGACGACTGCGGGCTTGCTCGAGAGCTGGGTGACATCCGAGGTGAACTCGCCACGCTGCGTATAGGTGTGAATGATACGTTCGTGGCCGAGGCCATCGCGGCCAACTATTCGGACTTTGCCCGACAGCAGAACGAACATGCCGGGGCAAAGACTTCCCGCGCGATAGAGCAATTCGCCTTTGACGTAGCGGGACAAGCTGCCGAAGCGGCGTATCCGGTCGACTTCAGCATCCGTGAGGACCGGAAACATCTGCTGGTAACGCGGATGATCGCGTACCGCCGGGTCATCGGCGAGCGCGCCTTCGTCGATATGGCTTTCATCCGCGGGCGGCAGAGGAGCGGACGTATCGCCTTGCGGCCGTGACTCGTTGCTCATCGTGGCTCCTCCTTCAACGCGTAACTTGCGGTGCCGTCGCGTGGACGGCGGTCTACGCGATTGCAATGAAAAGAGTAATCGAGTTGTAGCCGCCGACCAAGATTTCTTCTATTCGTTCTTCGGTCCGCGCCGGACTTTAGCGATGCGCGCCCGGCGCATACCAGGACGGCGGGCCACTACGCCCGCGCGATGGTTAAAGAAAAACTATTGAACGCTCAGCGGCTATACATTGCATTCCAGTCCGCGGCGGACACGCCGCCACCTGACTGTGACGTGCTCGATGCGCCGCCGTAGTTGCTCGTCGATGCATCGCGCGCCGCCAGCTTCGCTTCGGCGGCCTGGATTGCATCAGGATAGTGCGTCGGATCGCCGTCACCGACGTGATAACCCACGCTCTCCAGTTGCACGAGTTCAGCGCGGACTTGCGCGCGTGTCGTGTGTTCGGTCGACTGAGCGAACGACGTAATGGGAATTACGAGCGCGTTGGCAATAAGGACTCCACGGATAATCGATTTCATGGCAAAACCCTCGATAAATAATGGACCTGCGTGCAACAAACTCACTTGTCTGCATCCACATTGCTTTTCTGCGGTAGCATCTTCACCACAACCCGGAGGCTCGAAATGACTGCTAAACCGCTGACACTTGGCATCGATCACATCGGCTTGACCGTTCGCGACCTGAATCTCACTCGCGACTTTTTCATCAATTGTTTGGGATGGACGCAAGTTGGCGAGAAGCCGGACTATCCGGCTGCGTTCGTATCCGACGGACAGGTACTGCTGACGCTATGGGAAGTCCAGAATCAGGCGGGCCGCGTGGAATTCGACCGCAAAACGAACGTGGGCCTCCACCACCTCGCGCTGCGCGTCGGCAGTGAAGCCGCGCTCGACGACGTGTTCTCGAAAGTGTCCAAATGGCCCGGCGTGGAGGTTCAATTTGCACCGGAAACCTTGGGTGCCGGCCCGAAACGGCACACGATGATTTTTGAACCGGGCGGCATCCGGCTCGAGTTCGACTTCGATCCGCGAGTCGCGGCTTCCTGAGCACTGAGTCCGCTACCGGAAGCAGACTCAGTGCGGCAGGCGGTCCGCGACTTTCGCTACGCCCGCCGCCGCGCACACTTCGTCCTTGTCGCCCCCGGGTGCGCCACCGATACCCAGCGCGCCCACCATCTCTCCATTCACCTTGAACGCTACCGCGCCCGGCAACGCCATGACGTTGTGCACGGTCGCGAGTTGCGGTGCGTATGGACTCGTCTTCATCAATTCAAAAAATCCACTCGACCGGTCGAAGCCGAATTCCGGCCCCAGTGTCACAACGGTGAAGGCTTTACGCATGCTCGATTCGGCGGTGTGGACCGTGCTCCTGTCTCCGCGCAGTACCACCTGCGGCACGCCATCCATATCGAGCACCGTAGCGGTCACCCAGTAATGCTTCGTTTCGCACACGCGAATCGCTTCTTTCGCCGCGTCGAGCGCGACGTCGAGCGGCAAGGTGTAGTGGTAGCCGGACGGCTGCGGTTCTTGCGCCTGACTCGCCGGCGACATAAGCGACGCAATGCATAGCGACGCGGTCAGACTAAAACGTTTCATGATTACACCGTGCGGCGCCGTCATGGCGCCGTTGGAACAGATCGTTATAGGGCAGTAGTGCGCACATAAAGTCCCGGCGCGTGTCGACTGATAAGACCGGCTTGCGGTCCAAGCGAACTATAGGAGTCGTGGCGGCTATTTGGCACGGCCTGTCGTTGAACAACAGTTTTTCTCCGACGGAATAAATGCTTTCGAGAACGTATCGCTTGATTGGCGAGCGCCACGCGTTGCCGCTATCGGCGGGCTTTCTTGACTCCATGTATCAAGTGTTGTTTGTACGACAGCGTTCTTCACCGGCAAGAAAGTGCGTAATCTCGTGCCACGCTCTGAGGAAACGCCATGGATATGTCCGTCACGCTTGCCCCCACCGAAACGACCGCGAGCACGATTCGACTCGAATCGCATCCGGGGTACAACCGCGTATTCAGGCCGCGCGAACTCACGGTGGGGCTGATTCTGCCGTTGGAAACGCACCCCGGCATGCCGTACCCCACAATGCGCGACCACATATCGATGGCGCACCGCGCGGAGAGCCTGGGCGTCGCAGCATTATGGGCGCGCGACATTCCGTTCTTCGATCCCGCTTATGGCGACGCCGGGCAGATTTTCGAGCCGCTGATCTATATCGCGCAACTCGCTGCCGCAACGCGCAGCATCACACTCGGCACGACGGGCATTGTGCTGCCGATGCGCGAACCGCTGCTGTTGGCGAAACAGGTCAATTCGCTGGATCAACTGACGGACGGACGCGTGGTGATCGGCATGTCGAGCGGCGACCGGCCGTCGGAATATCCGGTCTTCGGCATCGACTTCGAAACACGCGGCGAACGGTTCAGAGACGCCTACGGTGTTTACCGGAATGTCAGCGAACGCGCGTTCCCGGAGTTCGCCTCGGCGCGGTTTGGACAGTCGCCCGGTGGGCTGGATATGCTTCCCAAGCCGCCGTATGGGCGAACGCCCGCCATTGCCGTCGGCCGTTCACAGCAGACCTTGCAGTGGATCGCCGAGAACATGGATGGTTATCTTGGGTTCGTACCGGATCCATCCGGGTTGCGCAGCTTCGCAGAAGAATGGCGAAGCCTCACACAGTCCGCCGCCAATACGGCCGCATTCAAACCGCTGGCCTTTGGTGGATTCCTTTATTTGCATTCCAAGCCCGACCATCCATTTACACGGATTCGCGGCGGGTTCGCCATAGGCAGCCGCGCGTTGAGAGACTTCCTAGAGCAGGCGCGAGACGCCGGCGTCAATCACGTCGCGCTCAACCCTCGGGTCACGCCGCGCCCATATGTCGAGATACTCGATGAACTCGGCTCGATCGTGCTATCCGCTTTCCCTCCTCAATGATGGCAGTAAGCCGACTGTGCGCACATAGTCACCGGCATGGCGGGGACACTATCGCGCAGCGCGCAAGCCACACTACTTGCCATCACCGGCGGCAGACTCCCGCAAAGGCGTCGGCGGCACGACGGTTTCGATCCGGCCGGTCTTGACGTCATAGACCAGACCCGACACGATCAATCCGTCGGGGAGTTCCCTATTTGCTTTAAGCGCTGCGACATCGAGGGCCACCGCCTCGTAGGGCTCCGTAATAGCGAGCTTGTCGAGCTCGGCCGGCTCGACACCCAGATGCCTCGCGAGCAATCCAGGCGCGTGCTTATGGCAGCCGATGATTCCGCAATCCGTATGCTGTAGCAGGACGAGATTGCGCGCACCATCCGGCCGTCCCGCCGCTTTCGCGACGACGGCGAGGACCGCCAGCGTCTCGAGCAACGACCGGTTAACGCGGCCACCGACGTTACGGATTACCGCCGCCTCACCTTGTTTCAACCCCAGCACGCTCGCGGGATCGACGCGGGGATCGACGCAGCCGACGACAATCGTCCCCGTCGACGGCATCATCTTGAGATCAGGTGTGAATCCCGTATTGGCGAAGTCGGCATTGCGCTCCAGGATGACATCATTGAAGTCCATTTTTTTCTCCAGCGTATTGAGGGGCAAAATTGCCCCGTGAATTCCGTGGGTGAAATGACGATGACCGTATTGCCCGATACGACACGTCTTCACGCAAGCACTTCGAGATCCCTCACTGCCTCTTCGCCTGGCGCGCGCAGCGTTCGCTCCAGCACATGTGCTTTCGGCGTGCGGTCGATCACCAGCCCGAGGACGTCCGGTCGGCTGTAATGACCGCGCGAGTCCATCATCCGTTTGCGCTTGTCGATCTGCCAGAAATCCAGATCCGCAATGATCTCGCCCTCTCCTTCACGCAGCGGCTGGCCGCCCATGTACTCTCCCTCGGGCGAAACAATCGCAGTGAAACAGCCGCTGGAAATCGGCCCAACCTGGCTGGTATTCGTGTCGTGAAGAATCTGCTGTTGCTGTTCCGGGGTCAGCCACGCAGTCGCGTTGACAACGAAAGCTCCAGCTTCCAGCGCGTGCTGCCGGATATTGACGGAGATCTGCTCCGAGAACAGGTCGCCCGCGAACGAGCCTGGGTACATCGCCGAATGGATTTCCTCGCCGTCGGCCATCAACGCATAGCGCGCAAGCGGGTTGTAGTGCTCCCAGCAGGCCAACTGGCCGATCCGGCCCACGGCGGTATCGACCGCGCGCAAGCCTGAGCCGTCGCCCATTCCCCAGACCATTCGCTCGTGATAAGTCGGCGAGAGTTTGCGGCGGCGCTGCACCAGCGTGCCGTCGGCATCGAACAGGAGCTGGGTGTTGTAGATCGTGCCGCCGTCGCGTTCGTTGACGCCGATCGACACCACCATGCCGGCCTGGCGTGCCGCGTCGCCAATCGCACGGGTGGTCTGCGACGGCACGGTGACTGCCTGATCGAGCAACTTGTAATGCTCGGCTCCCATGGCGAATGGCGATTCGATGAACGAGAAGTACGGGTAATAGGGCACGACAGTCTCGGGGAAGGTCGCGAACTGAACGCCCTGCTTGCCGAGCTCCAGAATTTTCCTGACGACCTTGTCGACCGTGCCTTCCCGACTGTAGAGGACGGGCGCGATCTGGACGGCTGCGGCACGGATGATTTTCGACATGACGGTGATCCTTTCGTTGACTGCGAGGCGGCTAAGAGAAGTGCTTGTACCTTAACGCCTCGCACCATTACGATGGATGTCGTTGTTGCCACCTTTCATGACATCTGTGATTCGAGCGCGACACACACGCTACGCGAGCCCATTGACCCGACATCCGGGAATGCGACTCGAACAGCACGTATTCACTTTTCTATCGCGGACGCCAGGAACAGATATGCATCGGATTGGCTTCATTGTGCCGCCAAGATTTCAGCTAATGAGCCTCGCGGCCCTGACGGTGTTCGAGATTGCGAACATGCCCCCAACAGGCCGGTGCTACGACGTCCATTTGCTGTCCGAACATGGCGGTCCCGTCGAATCATCGGGTGGCATGACATTGCAAACCGAAGCGTTCGGCAATCCGGGATTCGACACTCTTATCGTGGGCTCGATCACCGAAATGAAAATGCCGTCGTCAGGTGCGACGATGATTGCGTTCGTGAAAGAAGCAGCCAAAGTCTCGCGGCGGATAACCTCGATCTGCAGCGGCGCATTCGTGCTTGCCGAGGCCGGGCTTCTGGACGGCCGGCGCGCGACCATGCATTGGGCACATGCAGCGGAATTCAGGGCGCGCTTTCCGAACGTTGTAACGGAAGAAGATCGGATCTTCGTCAACGACGGTCCAATCTGGACATCAGCGGGAATGACGGCCGGCATCGACCTCGCGTTGGCGCTGCTCGACAACGACCTCGGTCCCGATACCGCGAAAATGGTCGCTAGGCTTCTCGTCATGAATCAGCGTCGGCTAGGCGGGCAGAAGCAGCATTCCGCACTGCTCGACATGACGCCGAAGTCCGATCGGATCGAAGCGGTGCTCGCGCATATCCGCCGAAATCTGCGCAATCCGCTGACCGTCGAGGAGCTTGCGGACGTGGCGAACCTCAGCCCTCGTCAGTTCAGCCGCGCCTTTGTGGCCGAGACCGGTCAATCGCCGGCCAAGGCGGTGGAACAGCTTCGGCTGGAAGCAGCCCGATTCATGATCGAGCAAGGCCGGCACACGATTAACGTGGTGGCGCAGGAAACGGGCTTTGCGGACCGCGAACGCATGCGCCGCGCGTTCCTTCGAACGTTCGGCGTGCCCGCCGATTTCCTGCGCAGGAGCGCTCGGCGGGAAGCGGTCGCTGGCGGATGAAATGTGTCAGGCTGACCCAATCACGAATCGAACTCCGCAACGAACCATGCAAAATCGCCGCCTTCAACCTGGAACCCTGTGGCCCGCCATGCTGCGCCAGGCGGAGCACGCGCTGCGCTGCGGCGCGCTGCAACGGATCGAGACCTCCCAGACGGTGCTCGAAAGCTACGGCATCCGCTTTGTCGTGCGGCAGGTCTCGAGCCTGATCCACAAGGAACGGCAGCGCCGGCAAACGCAACAGCGTCATGATGACGCGCGCCCATCGGCGAATCCATTCCTGCCCTACGAGCCGGATCTCTTCGTCGCGGATATCTCCGACACGCATCTGGCTTTGCTCAACAAGTTCAATGTCATCGACAATCATCTGCTGATCGTTACCCGTAACTTCCAATCGCAGAACGCGCTCCTCCACCTCGCCGACTTCGAGTCGCTGATTGTCTGCATGGCTGAATTCGACGGCATCGGTTTTTACAATGCAGGCGCTGCCGCGGGAGCGAGTCAGGCGCACAAACATATGCAAATCGTGCCGTTGCCGCTGGGCGTTTCTGGAACGCCGGTTCCCATCGAGCCCATTCTGGCAACCACGCTCCTCGATGGTCTGGCGCAAAACGTACCAGGCTTGCCATTCCGGCACGCGTTCGCGCGCCTCGAGCCCGGCGCCGCGATCTCCGTGGATGCGGCGCCCTCGCTCCTCTCCTGTTATCGCGCACTGCTCGAAGCCGTCGGCATTCAGCCGGTCGAGGTCGACGGTGAACTTCATCAATCGGCGCCGTACAACCTGCTCGTTACACGTCGATGGATGCTGCTCGTGCCGAGATCGGAAGAGCGTGTCGAGGGCGTGTCGATCAACGCACTGGGATTCGCCGGATCGCTCTTCGTGCGCGACGCGGCGCAGATGAAAGCGATCGAGCGGCTCGGGCCGATGGCCGCGTTGCAGCGGGTCGCGCTGCCCGCTAATGCTTTGCGATAGATAGTGCGTGCACACCGGATCCGCACCTCGCGGAAGCGCGGTCGACAACAGCACTCAGAAACGCCCGTATGTCCGCCGCGGCACTTTCCTTGCACGACAGATGCAACGAGCGAGACGCTTCACGGATCGCGTCACGTCGACAAGGGCACGCGCTCCGGTTCGTCCGCATCGAACCACGCCGGATTGCGCGCCGCAATCGGACCGAGCGACATCAGAATCTCGCGCAGATGATTGCGCATCGCCTCCTCGGCGGCGCTCGCGTCGTGCGCGCGAAGGCCCGCCAGAATTTTCGCGTGCTGCTTGATCAGCAGATCGAGCGGCGATACGTCGGGCAAGCTCAGGTAGCGCACGCGATCCATCTGCGCCTTGATGTCCTGAATCGTTTCCCACGCCGCCGTGCAATCAATCGCTTGGGCAATCGCGTAATGAAACGCTTCATCGAGCGCGAGGAAAGCGGCGGTGTCGTTTGCTTTTGCCGCGATCTTCTGGTCGCGAAGATTGTCGGCCAGCGCCTGCAATTGCTCGTCCGAAATCGACACAGCGGCCTTCTTCACTACCGCCGTCTCGATCGCTTCGCGAATGAAGCGCCCTTCCCGCACCTGGCGCGGCGAAATGCGCTTCACGAAGGTGCCACGCTGCGGCAATACCTGAAGCACGCCCGCTTCGACCAACTTGATGAACGCCTCTCGCACCGGTTGTCTCGACACTTGAAACATGTCGGACACTTCTTTCTCGGAGAGCGGCGTGCCGGGCACCAGTTGACCGACAAAAATCGCCTGACGCAGCGCACGGAAAATCTGTTTGCCGATCGGCTCGTGTGAGTCGAACGAGACGCTGGCGGTCAGATCCGGCAGTTCGACGCGCGCGCCGGCCTGCACGCTCGCGCGACGTCTTGCGCGGGGCGCGACGAGCGTGACATCGGAGGAAAAAGAAGACACGTTGGCGTGGAGTTTCTTGGTCGGCATCGGCTAAGGCAGCGAATGGCAGCGAATGACTGGCGAGGGAGGCGGCACGCACTATGAATACCCGCCAGGCTATTTACTAAAGTGTGCCGCACCATACTACCATGCACGTTCCATGTTCAACGCACTCGCCCGCGGCTCGCGAATCCACACCAGCGAACACACCGCGCCGAGCACGGCGATCACCCCAGCCAGCACGAATGCGCTAGCGTAATTGCCGTGCGTTGCTTCAACGATGAAGCCCGTCACGGCAGGCCCGATCACGCCGGCCAGATTCGCCAGCAAGTGCACAAAACCACCTACACCGCCGACGTGTTCTCGCGGCACGGTGTCCTGAATCACAGCCCAGTACACCGCGCCCGTCACGTACAGGAAGAAGATCGACACCGACATCAGCGCGACCGCACCCTGAGTACTGGCGACGCGCCCCGCCAACGCGACACACACCGCCGCCGCGCCGAGGCAGCTTCCAAGCACGAGCTTGCGCGATAGCAGCGGCTTGCCGGTCAGGCGCAAGATGAAGTCCGAGATGAAGCCACCCGCCGCAAGTCCGATACTGCCGAGCAGCCATGGAATCACCGTGGCGAAACTCATGTCGCGCAGGCTCAGGTGATGCGCCTCGGTCAGATAGGTCGGGAACCACGACAGGAAGAAGAACAGCACATAGTTGTATGAGAAGAAAGCGAACGCTGTCGCAAGAATAATCGGCTTGCGCAGGAAGTGCCGCAGACCAAGCCTTTCGCCGCTGGCCGAATGCGCGATCGCATGTTCGTCCGCCTGACCGGCGCGGATGAGTTCGATCTCGTCAGGTGTAACGCGCGAATTCTGGTGCGGATGTTCGGTCGTGGTCGCCGCCCACAAGACGAGCCACAGAAGTCCCAGCAGCATGATCGCGACAAAGGCCCAGCGCCAGCCGAACTGCACTGCCATGAAGCCGACCACCGGACCCGCCAGTGCGCCGCCGAGCGGTGTGCCCGAACTGATCACGCCAATCGCGCTCGCCACCTCTTTACGCGGGAACCAGTTATTCACCATCTTGCTGTTCGACGAACTGAACGGACCTTCGCCCATGCCGAACAGCACGCGCAGCACGATCAACGAACCGATGCCGGTTGCCAACGCGGTCGCGCCGCAAAACACCGACCACACGCCCATCGCGGTGCCGAACACGCGTTTCGCGCCGACCTTGTCGGACAGTACGCCACCCACAAAATTGAACAGCGCATAGCCGATAAAAAAACTGCTGAACACGATGCCCATTTGCGCATGCGAAAAGTTCAGGTCTTTCTGGATCAACGGTGCGGCGATCGACAGCGCGGCTCGATCGAGGTAGTTGATGACGCCCGCCAGAAACAGTAGCGCGACGACAAACCAGCGTTGACTCTTGATCATCAGGTGTCTCCATCGGAGTCGCCTCTTGGGGGCGTTTGAATAGGTCCAGGTTGCCTGGCTTCGGAAGGCGCCGCGCACCGGCGCAACGCCCCCGCAACAGGGAAGGTTCAGTCGAAGTTCAGATGCACCTTCATCGACTGCGAGCGGTCGAGCGCCACTTCGAACGCACGGTTTGCTTCGCTCATCGCGAACGCATGCGTCATCAGCGGCCGCAGGTCGACTTTGCCTGAAGCGATTTCATCGGCGGCGATGGCATATTCGCTGGTAAAGCGGAACGAGCCTTGATAGCGGAGTTCTTTCGACATCACGAGATTCGCCGCCACCGGCGATTGACCGGCCGGCAAGTTGCCCACCTGAATCACCGTGCCGCCCGCGCGCGCCGCATGCAGCGCCGTATCGAGGCCGGCGGGACTGCCCGACGCCTCGATGACCACGTCGAACGTGCCGCGTTGCACGGACCATTGATCGATCACGGCGCGCTCCGCAGCGTTCACGGTCTGATCCGCGCCGAGTTGCCGCGCGACCTGCAACGCTCGATCCGAGAGATCCAACGCGACCACGCGATGCGCTCCGGCCCGGCGCGCCACGCTCAGCAGAATGCAACCGATCGGCCCGCAACCCACCAGCAAGACACTCGCGCCGACCAGCGACCCGGCCTGCTTCACCGCATGCAACGCAACGGCAAGCGGCTCGGCCATCGACGCCTGCGCGAAATCGACGCCATCCGGCACAGGCACGCATTGCCGCGCCGCGACGACGATGTACTGACGAAACATGCCCTGCGTATGCGGGAACGTAGAGGCACTGCCCATGAAGCGCATGTTCAGACAATGATTCGGCATCCCCCCGACGCAAAAACGGCACGTCCCGCAGGCCAGCCCCGGATTGACGGCAACGCGCTGCCCGGGAGTGAGCCGATGCTGCGCACTCACGCCCTCGCCGAGCGAATCGATCTCGCCCGCCACTTCATGTCCGAGCACGAACGGCTCGCGCACGGCGAAATCGCCGCTCTTGCCTTTGAAGTAGTACGACAGATCGGAGCCGCAAATGCCGCCGGCGCGTACACGCACGCGTACCTGGCCTGGACCGGGTTCAGGCGGATCGACTTCGTCGATGCGGATCAGTTTGGGTTCGTGAAGCACGGCTGCGAGCATGTTGGACTCCGGTATGACAAAGGTCGCGCGCGCTCAGGGCTGCGCGAGAGAAGATGAAGACGAGGACGCTCGCGCTGCCGTACGCGCCTCGACCGGCTCACCGCCGCCCCAATCATGGAGATCGCCGCCGCGGCGCAGAGGCGCGGTTTCCGGCAAGGCAAAGAGCGAGACCGCCGACACGATGCCAAGCACCGCCACGTAGACGATCAACGCGAGCGAATTGCCATGCGTGAGTTGAATCAGTTTGACGGCGAGCAGTCCGAGTACACCGCTGCCGAGCAACGAGCCGATCTGCCAGATCAGCGCGATACCGCTGCATCGCACACGCGCCGGAAAGAGTTCGGGGAACAGTGCCGCTTGCGGTGCATAGCAGAGACTGTGACCGACGCTGATGGCGAGAATCATCACAAGCTGGATCGCCGCGCGATTGCCGCTATCGATCGCCATGAAAAACGGCACGACGAGCGCCACGTGCAATAACGCGCCCGCGATGAAGGTCGTTCGCCGTCCAATGCGATCGGATAGGGCACCGGCAAGCGGAATCGTCACGAGTTCGAGCGCGACCGCGACGATCACCGTTTCGAGCAACATGCCTTGCGCGATGCCGTGTGCTTTGCCGTAGGCGAGCACGATCATCGTGTACATTGCAAAGGCGCAGGCCTCGATCAATTTGGCGCCGACCCCTTTGACGATGGTCGGGCCGAACTGCCGCACCACTTCCACCACCGGGCGCGAAGCCACTGCCTTGGTGCGCTGGATCGTAGCGAAGATCGGCGACTCCTCGGTGCGCAAGCGGATATACAGACCCACGGCGACCAGCAGCGCGCTCGCGAGAAACGGAATGCGCCAGCCCCAGTCGAGCAACTGCGCCTGCGTCAACGTCGCACCGAGCAGCGCGAACAGCCCCGACGGAATCAGGAAGCCCGCCGGTGCGCCGAGTTGCACGAGGCTCGCGAAGAAGCCGCGCCGCGCAGGCGGTGCGTATTCCGCCGTGAGCAGGACGGCGCCCGCCTGCTCGCCGCCCACGCCGAAGCCTTGCAAGACGCGAATCACGATCAGCGCGATCGGCGCCCAGATGCCGATCGACTGATAGTCCGGCAGCAGGCCGATAGCGAACGTGCCCAACCCGACGATCAGGATCGTCACGATCAGGGCCTTCTTGCGGCCGACGCGATCGCCGAAATGACCGAACACGATGCCGCCCAGCGGCCGCGCCAGAAAACCGACCGCGTAGGTGGCGAAGGCGGCGAGCGTGCCGATCAGCGGGTCAGCCGAGGGGAAGAATTTCTGGCCGAACACCAGCACGGCAGCCGTGCCGTAGACGAAGAAATCGTAGTACTCGGCCGCGGTGCCGATGGTTGAGGCGAACGCCACCCTGCGCAGCATGGCGGTACTGGCCGGCGCGGTGGCTTGCGGACGTGCTGGGTTCACGCGTGTCTCCATGATTTTGTAGTCGGGAACAGTCGAGCGAAATCAGCTCACCAGTTCCACAGCGTCCCGTCTTCGAGACGCGCGACCGGCAGATACGCCGGGTCGTAGGGATACCGCGCGGCCGCTGCTTCGTCGATATCGACGCCATGGCCCGGCGTTTCGCCCGGATGCATCGTGCCGCGCTCGAAGCGCCATGCATGCGGGAATACATCGAGTGCTTCCTGCGGAAAGCCCATGTATTCCTGCACGCCGAAATTCGGCACCCACAGATCAAAGTGAAGCGCCGCGCCCATGCACACCGGCGACAGATCCGACGGCCCGTGGCAACCGGTTCGCACCTGGTAGAGCGAAGCAAAATCCGCAATGCGCCGCAGATGCGTAATGCCGCCCGCGTGCGTCAAGGTGGCGCGGATATAGTCGATCAACTGCTCCTCGATCAACTGCTTGCAATCCCAGATGCTGTTGAATACTTCGCCCACCGCGATCGGCGTGACGGTGTGCTCGCGAATCAGCCGGAAGCCGGCCTGATTTTCCGCGGGCGTGGGGTCTTCCATCCAGAACAGGCGATACGGTTCGATCGATTTACCGAGACGCGCGGCTTCGATCGGCGTCAAACGGTGGTGGACGTCATGCAGCAAATGCGTATCGAAACCGAACTTGTCGCGCACCGCTTCAAAGAGCTTCGGAACGAAGTCGAGATACTTTTCCGACGACCAGCTCTGCTCCTCGACCGCGCCCTTGGTAGCGGGCTCGTACATGCCGCTGCCCTTCGACACGCCGTACACCGAACGCATATTCGGCACGCCGCATTGAATGCGAATCGCCTGATAGCCGGCTTCGATGTGTTCCGCGTAACGGTCAAGCGCTTCGGGAATGTCGCGGCCGGTGGCGTGCCCGTACACCATCACGCTCTCTCGCGAGGCGCCGCCGAGCAGCTTGTACAGCGGCATGCCTGTCACTTTGCCAAGAATGTCCCACAGCGCCATATCGACCGCGGCGATCGCCGTCATCGTGACAGGACCGCGGCGCCAGTACGCGCCCTTGTAGAGGTATTGCCAGGTGTCTTCGATACGGCCGGGATCGCGCCCGATCAGCAACGGGCACACGTGATCTTTCAGATACGAAGCGACCGCGAGTTCGCGGCCGTTCAGCGTTGCATCTCCAATGCCGTGTACGCCTTCGTCCGTGACGATTTTCAATGTGACGAAATTGCGGCCCGGACACGTGACGATGACGTCGGCGCGAACGATCTTCATGACATCTTCCTTGCAAGGGCAAGTCACGATCCGCGCGGAACGGCGGCATGTGACCGGCTGTTTTCATGCTGGTTTTCGGGTGCCGGTCGAGGTGGAAAATCACACGCCTCAACTGGTCTCAAATCGTTTTAACAATGCTACCATACAAGTATAGTGAAACGCCAAATCAGGGTTTTCCCGCTGAACGGCGTCGTCCCGGCGCCTTTTTCCCGCCATCTGGATCTCATGACATGATTTCTGCCGCCACCTTGCCTCGCCTCGTCCGTGAGGCCCTGCCCACGCTGCAAACGCATCTGCTGTCACCGCTTTGGCGGGAGCCGCGCATCGGCATCGTTCATCTGGGAATCGGCAACTTCCATCGTGCGCACCAGGCCCTCTATACGGAGGAGGCCATGCTTGCCGCGGGCGGGGACTGGGGCATTTGCGGCGTCACGCTGCAAGGCGATGTCGGCAAGCGCGACGCGCTGATGGAGCAGCAAGGCCTCTATAGCGTGGTTGAACGCGGGCCGCATCGCGCCAAGGTGACGGTCGTGCGTGCGCTGCGTGAAGTGCTGGCCATGCCGCACGATCAGGCCGCCCTGTTCGCGCGCCTCGCGGATCCGGCGGTACGGATCGTCTCGTTGACCGTCACTGAAAAAGGCTACTGCCGCGACCCGAGAACCGGCGAGGTCGCGCTGGACAATCCCGCCGTTGCACACGATCTGGCTCTCCCGTCCGAACCGCGCACGGTGCCGGGCATCCTCGTCGCAGCATTGCGCCAGCGGCGCGACGACGCGCGCGGTCATCCGTTCACTGTGCTCTCGTGCGACAACCTTTCCCATAACGGCGCCGCATTGCGCCAGGTGGTCTGTTCGTTCGCACGACAACTCGATCCCGCGCTGGCTGACTGGATCGCCGCCCACGTTGCATTTCCATCGACGATGGTCGACCGTATCGTGCCGGCCACCACCCACGTCGAAAGCGTCACCGTGGCCCACGCGATCGTCTATCAGGATGCCGCGCCGGTGCCGTGCGAGCCGTTCCGGCAATGGGTCATCGAAGACCATTTCCCTGCCGGACGCCCCGCATGGGACGCTGTCGGCGCGCAACTCGTGCACGATGTGACGCCCTTCGAACTCGCGAAGCTTCGCATGTTGAACGGCACGCACTCGACGCTAGCCTATCTGTCGATGCTCGGCGGCTTCGAGACGATCGACGCAGCGATCTCTTACCCTCCCATGCGCAATCTCATCCACGCAATGATGACGGAAGAAATCGCGCCGACGCTGACCATGCCGGCATCATTCGACCTGTCCGCCTATCGGGACGCATTGCTCGAGCGTTACGCGAATCCGGCGCTGAAACATCGCTGCTCGCAGATTGCAATGGACGGCAGCCAGAAGATTCCGCCGCGTCTGCTCGCCACGATTGCGGCGCGAATCGACGCGGGTCAATCGTTCACGCGTCTCGCGCTGGCGGTGGCGGCCTGGATGATGTATTTGCGGGGTCATGCAGACGACGGCTCGCGTTATGAAATCAGCGACCCGCTGGCGAGCAGCTTGCATGCGCTCGCAGTATCCGCGCATGACGATCCGCAGGCGCTGATGGACGCATTACTGTCGGTGCGCGAAGTGTTTCCGGCGGATTTGGCCGCATTTCCCGAGTTCAGAGAAGCGCTTCTGCGCGCATTACGGTTGCTTCGTGAAGAGGGCGCACGAGGCGCCATCGCCACGTTGCAATGAAATGAGATCGCCGACGATGGCGATCGAGCCGGCCGGCGTCGCGCATCTTCATGCTCGGCGCGCCGCCGCAAAGCGGCACGGTCGAGGCGGTTGCCGCGATCAAGGAATCGCATGAAATACCGAGTGAATCCCGGCAAGCGCCCAAGCAATGAGTGGAGAATTATTGAACCTGGCGCCAAGAACGTTCTGATCGACCTGTGCTCATTCAGCGCTCATTCTGCGAGCTCATGATGACCTTATCCGGCCATTTGAGAGGTACCCAGAATGTTCACCAAGATACTCATCGCAGTCAGTGCAAGTCCCGCCGATACTATCCTGGCATCTGCCATAAAAGCCGCACGAAAGTACGATGCCCAAATCGTCGCGCTCCACGTAGTCGATCCCACGCCCTGTTTCATCGGCGCTGCCGACTGTTACGTCGACCTGATTATCGAGTCGATGGAGCAGCATGGCCGTCAGGTGGTCGCGCGCATCATGGACGTGCTGGATGAGCAAGCGCGTTCAGCCGAAGTCCGCATGGTGACGTTGCCGATATCCGGAATGACGATTGGGCGCGCGATCGCTTCTGTTGCCGACGAGACAGAGGCTGACCTGATTCTTCTCGGCGAACGGAATTCGTCCTGGTGGAACTGGTTAAATGAAGACGTGGCAGCGGAAGTCACGCGCTGTTCCGCCAGACCGGTCCAGATCGCGGCACAGCCGCGCTCCGAACGCTATTCCGCTTCTCTCAACAAGTCGCTCAGGTCGATACCGTTCTTGGCTTCCGTCAATAAGTGATCCGGCACGGGCCCTCGCGAGTGAGATCGACGAGAGCCTGATTGATATCCACATACGGCCGCATACGATGTTCGTATGCGGCAAACGCCTGCCGCCGATCATCCCCGTGCCGAACCAGTTCGCAAGCCAGCACGAAAGCACCGACGAGCCCAAGGCTCGTGCCTTGCCCCGAGAAAGGCGACGCGCAATGTGCTGCATCACCAGCAAGCACGACGCGGCCCTTGGACCAGCACGGCATGCGGATCTGCGCGAGCTCGTTGTAGTAGAACTGATCGGTCGTCCTCATTGCGTCGATGAAGCGGGGGAATTCGCCCTTCAGGTGAGCGCACTGCCCGGCTACGAGCTGCCTTTGCGCTTCCGTATCGCTTCGGGACACCGCGGTTTCCGGGGCCGCGAAGCCCACGCCAATCCGCAGTTCGCTCTGGTCGCGGCTCGGATAGATCACGTAACCGACGCCCTCCTCCCGGTGACCAAGTTGCCAATCGATCAGATTGATCAGGTTCGGCGTCGAAAAAAGGGCGAGCACTACGCCCAACGGGTGAACGAATGTGGGTTCGTCGTTGAAACACTGTTTGCGGACGTTCGAGTAAACGCCGTCGGCGCCGATCAGCAGATCGAATTTCCGCTCCGCGCCGCTTGCGAACGTCGCCATCACGCCGTCGCTTTGATCGTCGATTGCACGAATGCTGTCGTTGTAGATGAACTCGACGCGTTGGCTCATCGCGCCCATGAGAAGCTCGCACAGGTCATCGCGGAAAATTTCGATGTCGTCGCTGTCGAGCCTTCCGGCGCTGAAGGTGCGCTCTTCGGTGCGCTCTGTTTCGTTGCCGGCGGCATCGAGCATCGACATGCCCTTCAGGCGGGTTCGCAATGCACGCGCACCGTCGAGCAATCCCATCTTCCTGACCACGCCGAGCGCGACGCCGCGAATGTCGACGGCTTGACCGCCCCGGCGAAGTGCCGGCGCCTGTTCGATCAGGGTGGTCGTAAAACCTGCGCGATCCAACCAGTATGCCAATGCAAGACCGGTGACGCCCGCACCGGAAATCAATACGCTTCCATTCATTGTCAGCACCCTGGTTGAACGTTGATGCTGCAATGGTATATCCGGCGGCTCGCAAATTGCATGGTGGAAAGCGCACCGCGCCTTCCATCATGCCCGGACGCGCGGTGATGGCGCCCGATGGGATCGACGCAATGGCTGCGCAACTAGGTGAACTTCGGCTTCTCAATTTGCTCCGCGAACGCAGCGCCAGCCACTGGCAACCCTGAATGAGTCACGGTCGTCGCGGTGCTGCGCTCATCGTTAGCAACCGGAGCGCTGCCCGGTTGTCGACAAGGAAAGATCACATCGACCAACCGGTCCACGAAATAGAAAAACTTATCCGATGCATATCCGGCCACGAAAGCGACCCCTAACGGAGAAATGTTCTTGCCGCCCTGAACGAGATCGCTGAACAAGCCGATCGCTATCCCGACAATGATGGCGCACGTGACATGCGAACGATTCGCCACCTTCGAGTACTCGGGATGAAAGCGGTTCGTTTCACAATCGACCTTGATCTTCCGCAGGATCGCCGCACACGCGCCCAGCCATGCATAAACCACTGGGAGAACAAAGCCGGTCAGCGCGCCGACAAAAGAAAGAATGATCTCGCGCCCATACAGCGCCATTGCCCGGATGTCCTGATAAGCCGCGATCTTGACGAAGCCATCCATGATGACGCCCTCCGGATGGACCGAGAAGTCATTCTCCTTGCCTTTGTCTTTCCCCTGGTTGATAACCGGTTGCAGCATCGGCACCTTGATTTCCAGACTGTCGCGAATCCGCTTCTGGTCACAGATCCAATCCAACCCCACCGGAGACGAGGCCGCATTGACAGGAAGCAGCACCGCTTTCGGCGCGGTTTCGGGACAGTCCGGATCGCGATCCGTGTATCGGTTAGTCACGGACAGATTCAGCAGCTTTCCGATCAACCGGATGCGATGCACGTCGTTGAATAGCTGCCTGTTGTTGGTCGCGAACTGTTGCAGGTTCTCCTTGATTTGCAAGGCGGGCTGCGAATTGCTCAGCGCATAGAGTTCATTGTTCGCCTTCTCTGTTGCCTCGATGACTTCGGGCGTATTGTTTCCCGATTCGAACGTTTCCTGATAGGCAGACCCCAGCAGCGCGCGTAGTTCACGGTCGGTCTTCTGCTTCGACACCACGATGTTTTCGCCGTAGCTCACCAGTTGATTATGCAGCGCCATCGAGCCCGCGTCGTTGAGCTGAACGGTATGCAGCACGTCGTCGGACACCTGATTGACCGTGAAAAGCAGGCAGGAGAGCGACACGACGGCGAGAGTCAGCACGACGGCGGACCACGTGTAGATCCGGATCGCCCGGCGCGCGCCGCGTCTCGCTTCGCCGCCGGCCGTTTCCGCGACCACGGGTAGTGTGCTGCTCGCCAGGCGGTCGACGGCCGGGTAGAAGGCCGACTCGACATCCGCGTCCCACGTCCCCTGTTTCTGCGCGGCTCTGGCTCGCGAGAAAACAGCGATGTCGCCGGGCGTGAGGTTATGCCCGGAAAAGGCGGCATATGACGCGAGTTCGTCAGCGCGACGCAGGTCTTCGGCAACTTGCGCATTGGGATATCGCACCTGCTTCACGAGTCGCATCAGCGTTCGGTCGAGCGCGACTTCAAGTGCTTCGGAGCCGGTGAAATGCCATATGGCGTGACGCGCGCGTCTGACGACGGCCATATCCGCGGGGTCGATCTCGATACCGCTTTCGAATGCCTGCGAGATCAACCGCTCCGCCTCCACAATCTTCGCTTTAAGCGCGCGCCGTAATAACCAGCACTGACGCGTCGTATCGCTGGTCGCCTGTCCGCTCTTCTGATCGTCGCTCATCATGTCCTCCACCGCGGCCGGCAGGCCGGCTGTGCCCCGAGGTTATGCGGTCCCTGCGCTCCACAGATCGACGTTTTGGTCTTCTGAAGGCGAATCTGTGGCGGGATAGTACTGAAGAAGGCCGGACACGCAAGCATGGCGAAGCCGTTCCCACTGTGAGCAGCTTGAGCGCATTGATTGGACGAACGATGTATCGGGCATTTCAACAGCAATAGAAAATCTCCGGTCCAACTTGAGTTGGCGGAAAAAGAATGTGAGCTAACACACACAGCGCTGAAGATTCGTGTTTCAGACCTTTACACAGCGCTTATTGTTTTCTTGCAGGTTCCAGACTCAACGCAACGTGCGGCAAACCGGACGCTTACTGAAACTCGAGCGCCCCCCGCCTTCGACCGCAACGTTGAAATCAACACTCCGCGTGTGATCGGCGCATTGACGTGATGCGCGAGACACCCAATCGCTTGCAGGAAAAGGCTCGTTTTTCGAGCCGATGCTGTGAGCGCTCCCGAACCGGGCCTCGATATCGTTGCTGATCGATGTCAGGTCTATCGACGCGCGTCGCATTTCGAAACCAGTCAATCGAGCGAGGACACTTATGCCAACCGGTTCGAACGTTGTCGTCGATATATCCCACCACAACGCCAACGTCGACTTCTCCGCGCTAAAGGCGGCAGGCATAGTCGGCGTCATTCACAAAGCGACACAGGGCGTAACGGGTGTGGATCCGACGTATGCCAGTCATCGTGCAAGCGCACAGCAGCAAGGGTTGCTCTGGGGCGCCTATCATTTCGGCACGGACAGCGATGGAGTGCAACAGGCCGTCAGCTTCCTCAACGCTGTCGGCGACGTATCCAACACCCTGATCGCGCTCGATTTCGAATCGAATCCGACGGGACCCAGCATGAGCCTCGAGGAAGCGCGCGCGTTTGTCACGCATGTCGCGTCGGCCACCGGCCGATATCCGGGATTCTATTCGGGACACGATATCAAGCAGCTGCTCGGCACGGGCACTGACACCGTGCTATCCAACTGCTGGTTCTGGCTCGCGCAATACGGACCCACAGCCGTGGTGCCGCCGAACTGGACCCGCTGGACGCTGTGGCAATACACCGATGGCGCACTCGGGCCGCCGCCTACGGAAATACCTGGTGTCGGCCGGTTCGACCGCGACATCTTCAATGGCAACGAGGACGAATTGCGCTCCTTCTGGGGCACATGAGCGCGCCTATGCACGGGTACGCTCAACCGCCGATTGTTCGCGTGGTGCTGTGGACACTGCTCACTTGCGCGACTAGTGCCTGCGCGGACCACACGCCGGCCGGCACCGGTTGTCCCTCGACTTGCGGACCCGCAGTTCGGTCCGTGCCTATCGAGATCACCGTGCCGGTCGGCGCGAGCGTCGACGCTATCGTGGTCAGTGGCGAGCTTCGTCACAACGCGGATAGCGTCGGCTATGCGTTCTCGGCTCGCTCAGGCATGCGTCTGGAATGGTGGTTCTCCGGGCCGCCCGCGCACATGGTGCTGACCTATCCGGATGGCGACTCGGATGGCCCCTTCCTGCCACCCGTCGTCACGCTGCCGGGTTCCGGGCGATATGTGCTGGCGCTGTCCGCCGACACGATGGCCGAGGGCGCCGATGGTCCTTTTCGTCTGAAATTACGGCTATTGCCGTCGGATTGAGTCAGCGAACAAATCGGCCCCGGCCGTGGGAGTCATGTCATGCCTATTTTCTGGCGGGCGCTTTGCCTGCTGCTTACAGTCCTCGCGCTGGGGACCGCTGAACCGTGCGCCGCACAAAGTGCGACTGGCGCGAGCGCCGCGGATGCCACATCGCCACCGATCGTGTTCGATCGCAATCTGCTGCTGGGCATGATCGGCGCGTCCGACGTGCCGGGCCACGATGACCAGGTGCAGCTCACTCGCGAGCAGGCTATGCGTCTGTTAGGCGGGACTTCCGACGCCCAGCGCAACCGCGTGATGTTCTGGCTCATCATTGCCAGTTTTTCGTTCGTCGCGCTGAGCCTCGTCATCATGGTGCTGGTAGTCGGCTTCGTGCGATGGTCGTTCTGGCGACGGGCATCGCTGGAAGGTCCGCATAAATGGCGCACCTATCTGCTGCAGTTGCCGCTCGGCGCGCCAGAAGGCAGTGTACGAGCGCTTCTTTCGCTGTTCGTCGTGGTGTTCGGCTTTCTCGTCATCGCGATGCAAGGCTACCTCAGCCTGGGCAATACCGAAGCGATCGCGGGTTTTGTCGGCGCGGTGATCACGTTCTACTTCACCTCGCGCAACAGCGAACAGGCACGCAAAGCAATCCTCCAGGCGCATGCGGCCGCCGACGCCACCGCCACCAACGTCGCCAACGTCATCCAAACGGCAGCCGACGCCGCTACGACCGCGCAGCGCGAAAACTCCGATCGGATGAGCGCTGTCACGAAGTCGGCGTTCGACAAATCGGCGGAGACCGCGACGATCGCCCTGCGCACCATTGCGGATACCGCCGCGGGTGCGGCCGGCGCCACGGATAGCCCAGCGACGAGTACACAATCGCAGCTCTCAACGCTGCGCGATCGTTTGACAGCGATGCAGCAGGTGGCGCGCGGCGTCAGCGATCTCGGACTCGGCGGCGAGACTCTGCCGGCCGCAGCGGCCACCGTCTCCACCGTAAGCGACCTGCTCGGCAAGATTCAACCGCTTCTGAACGGCAAACCGGATGCGGCGACCATCACCAGCGTGTTGCAGGAAGCCGGCGCCAAATTGCCTGCGCTCGAAGCGGCCGGACTGCCGGGCGCGTTGGCGGAGTCGATAGAAGTACTGCGCACGGTGGCTTCGCCGATTCTTGCCGGCTTGCCCGGCGGACCGGCCGGAATCGTCGGCGGTGTGCTGATTGCCGGGATACGGCTCGCCGGGCGTCAACGCGACCTGAATACGTTCAAGGCCGCATTGTTGAGCAAACCCTTCGACCCCGTACTTCTGCCGGACGCGCCAGACGAAGCCGAGGCTGCCGCGGCCTTCGCCATTTCACCGATGATGCAGGCGCACTTCCCTAACGCCGACCCGTCCACGCGCCTCGCCCTGATGGCGCTAGCCACACGAAAGAATGAGGACGGCACGCGCCGCAACGCAGCGGACATCGCGCAAACGTGCGCGGACGACATCGCGAGCCGGACCGCCAACGTGCTGCCGGCGCGCGGGCCCGACACGGAGTTCACGTCGGTTGCCGAACTCACCCACGCTCTGGACGAATACCTCGGTTCGCTCGTGCATCTCAACGCAAAGCAGGCGCTTCCCGCCGACACCACCCTCACCGCCGGCACATCAGACGCCGCACCGCAGCCGAGCCTGCAGACGCTCGCCGATGCCGCGCGGCAACTGCTACCCGATCCGAAGGCCGCCGCGCAACTGGAGCGCCTCGTCTATCTTGGCGAAGCACTCGGTAAATTGCCTATCGACAAACAGCAGGCCGTCAGCCTCGTCACGGATGCGTTGAGCGTGGCCGCACAGTCCGCACTGGTCCAGACGACTACCGAGGAATCGCCATGATCACGAAAGCGCTCGCGCGCGGCGCGATGCTGGTTCCGATGTTGGTCGTCATGGCGAGTTGCACGAGCGGCACGGTGCCGTTCGTCACCGATCCGTCCGTCACGCAGCTGCAACGCATGAAGGACGCGTCGGCCAACGCCAAAGCAACCGGCAGCCGCGTGCCGTTACGCGCAATGGCCGCGGAACAGATCGACTGCACGCGTCGCAGCGATTCGCTCTGCGAAGAGCTTTACGGCTATCGAGCCAGCGCCTGCGCGCAATTGACGAACACCGGCGACGCGGCGCAGGACGCAGCATCGCGTCAGTGCGCGGCATCCGATTACGAGCGGGCCATCGCCCTGCTCCCCAATCCGCCCGCCGACAAAGACCGCACCAAGCTGCTGGCCGGTCTTGCCGATGCGCTGAAGACACTGCGCTCCGAATCCGCGCCCGGAAGCGACCCCGCGGCGCTCACGCAGCGTTTCGACGACACCGTGGCGAAGCTGCAAGGTCAGCCTGACGGCAAGACCTACGCACGCTACTTCCGCGCGGACGAGGAGGCCACGCAAGCCATGAATGGCCGCGTGCCGCCCGGCGAGGTGTGCCCCGCACTGCGCAATGCCCGCAGCCAGTTGACATCCGATCCCGCCGCGAGCGCCGACCTGTCGAAACGCATGGCAACGCTCGCGAACTCCATCGATAGCTTCTCTGCTGCAAAAGGATGCCCATGATGCCAACTTTCATGCGAAACCTCTGGCTGACCTCGCCGATGATGCGCGGCGCCGATGTAGCCCAGGCGCAGGCGCAACTCGTCAAGCTGGGCAGCAAGCTCGTCAGCGACGGCATGTTTGGCCGCGCAACCAGCGACGCCGTAGTCGATTTTCAGACGCACAACCGCGCGCTCGTGGCCGACGGCGTACTCGGCCGCCAGACCTGGGCGATGCTGTTCGGCGAGACCACGCCCGTGCTGCCCGACCGCTCCGCAAGCGATATTCTGACCGCTGAGCAGCTGACGCGGCTCACACAGCCGCACCGCTATTTCTCGTCGAGCGAACTCTGGCGGCTCGGCCGTGACGGCGTCACAGTGCAGAACGAAGCAAGTGCCTGTTATGCGGAAGCGGACCACGCGCAGGTACTCAAGGTCTTCACCGAACAGAAGGAGGCGCTCGCGACGATCCTCAGCAAAGTCTCCGTGCCGATCGAACTAGTGATCGCGTGCATCTGCGCGGAAAGCGGCGGCCGCGTGAAAGCCGAGCGGCGCGAACCTGGCTGCAGCAGGGTCGACCCGGCGCTCACACCCGGGCGCGTATCCGTCGGTCTGATGCAGACGCTGCTCAACACCGCGCGCGATGCGCTGCGCCGCCCCGCACTGGCTCCCGACGACCTGTGCGATCCGCTGATCTCAATCGAAGCCGGCGCAACTTATATCTGGCGGCAAGCACGCCTGACCAGCTTCGATCCGCCGCTCGTCGCGGCGGCTTACAACGCAGGCGGCCTGCGTTTTAACGACAGCCCGGCGAATCGCTGGAAGCTCGTGCAGTATCCGATCGGCACGTCCGCGCATGTCGATCATTTCGTCGGTGCGTTCAATGCCGCCATGCGTCTGGACGATATCGCCACGCTCAACGCGTCGCTTGGCAACCGGCTGCCGAGCTTCCGCAACCTGTTGCCATGAGCCGCACACGACGGCTGCCCTTCGGCGCGCTACGCGCCGGCCAGCCTGCGCGCGAGCGTATCGGCCACCATCGCCAGGTTCGGCTCCACAACGAGATCGGTATGGGCGCCCTCGATGGTCTTCACCAGCAGCCCGCTGGTTGCCACGCGCTGCCATGCCGGCAGCGGATCGCCCTGCCCGCCTTCCCTGCCGGACGCGCGCACATAGACGATCGGACTGCCAAGATAGCGGCGCGGACGATACGTCGCCATCGCGACGCGCATCGACTCGCGCACCTGCCGCAGTACCGGCGGCAGCCCCTGCGTATCGGCTGCCGGCCTCGCGGCCATCCTGCCGAGCCGCATGCGAATCCGGTCAGCGGCGCCGAACACTCTGTCCTTCATATAGGCCATGCGACCGCGCGCGGACAGTGCGCGAAATGCCCGCACGCGCTCCGCCATGACTTCGTACTGGAAGGACAGCCACTCATGCAACGGCAAATAGCGCTCGTCCACGTAAGTATCGAGCAGACACAGCAACTCGATCTTTTCGCCCGCCGCCACAAGTTGCTGCGCCATCTCGAACGCGACCAGGCCGCCAAACGAATAGCCAACCAGTGCATACGGACCGCGCGGCTGCACCGCGCGCATCTGCCGGACGTAGACCCTCGCCATTTCTTCGACGCATCGCTGCGGCTCCTCGTCGCCGTCGAGCCCGCGCGCCTGCAGACCGTACACAGGCCGCTCGCTGGCCAGCGCGCCGGCCAGCGTCAGGCACTCCATCACCGAACCCGTGATGCTATGAAGCATGAAGACAGGCCTTCCGCGCCCCGCGCGCATCGGCACGACGTTCGGATGCGCGTCCTGCGTGCGCTCGCCCGTGATGACGGTCGCGAGCCGCGCAATGGTCGGCGCGATGATGAGCGTGGCAAGCGGCAGCGTTCGGCCGGTTGCCAGCCGTATTTCGGCGAGCATCTGCGCGGCGAGCAGCGAATGGCCGCCGAGTTCGAAGAAGTTGTCGTCGCGACTGACCGGCGAGAAGCTGAAAAGCTGCTCCCACAGCGCGCATAGATAGACTTCGACCTGCTCGGCCGATTCACCCGGTTCCGGCAGCTCGCGACGTGTGCGGGCAAGCGCGGGATGCGCGCTGATCTTCTCGACGCATCCGGGGTTCGCCAGCGACGACAGGTTGCGCACCGGCAAGCCGTTTACGGCATCGCGCGCGGCCGCCTCCGATGCCTTGCCGTTGTGCGTGACGGGCAGCGCTTCGACTTCGGCGATCACGTCAGGCACGAGCGCCGCCGAACCCTGCAGCATCAGTTCACGCCGTACACGCGAAGCGAGCGCGGCGCTCATCTTCGCGCCCCGCCGCAACACGAGCAGCAGCACCACGCGCTGGCCCGATCCGCTCGCGTCATGGGTGGTCTGCGCGACGACCATCGACTGATTGATCTCGCCAATACCGCTGACAATACGGTAGATCTCGCCGGGGCTCACGTTGATGCCGCGCACATTCAGCACGCCATCGCTGCGTCCGTGCAGACGCGCCGACCCCTGCGCCGAAAACTCGATGATGTCGCCGTGCGTCCACACGCCCGGATTCGCCTTGAAATAGGCGGCGTGAAAGCGCGAGCCGTCCGCGTCGCCGAAGAAGCCGAGCGGGCGCGACGGAAACGGATTGACGCAAACCAGCTCGCCGGTCATGGAGGTGGGCGCGCCCTCGTTCCAAGCCTGAACATCGAGGGCCAGGCTCCTGCACTGTGCTTCGCCCGCATAGACCGGCAGATTCGGATTGCCCAGCACGAAGCAGCCGATGATATCGGTGCCGCCGGAAATCGACTGAAGCTGCAGCGGCTTGACGTAGGCGCGCACCCATTCGAACTGCGAGTCGTACAGCACGGCGCCCGTCGACATCATCGCGCGCAGCGCGTGCAGCCCGAACTGCTCGCCGGGTTTCAGGCCCGCGTCCTCGCACATCTTCAGATAGGCCGGACTCGTGCCGAACACGGTCACGCGCTCATCGGCGACCATCCGCCAAAGCGTGTCGACTTCCGAAACCGGTCCGTCGTACGTGACGATCTCGACGCCCGAAGCCAACGCTGACAATTGCCAGTTCCACATCATCCACGAGCAGCTTGTGTGAAAGTACAGCTTGTCGCCAGGACCTAGGTCACTGTGCAACTGGTGCTCTTTCAGATGTTCGAGCAAGGTGCCGCCGGCACCGTGCACGATGCACTTGGGTTTTCCCGTCGTGCCCGACGAGAACATGATGAAAAGCGGATGATTGAATGGAAAGCGCCGCCATGCGAAGCGCGTGGCGTCACCCTGAACAATGAGATCGCGCAGCGAATGCTGAGGCTGGCTCACCGTGCTCGGCAGCGGCGTTTCATCCAGGCAGACGACGTGCGTGAGCGTCGGCAACGCGGCGGCCACGGCGGCGACGTGCGAAGCGATCGAGCCGGCCGTATCGAATGAGCGCTGCGTCGTGTGCGCGAACAGCATGCGCGGCTCGAGCGGCTCGAAGCGGTCGAGGATCGCCTGCACGCCGGTTTCGGGCGCCGCGGTGGAGAGCGTCGCGCCCAGCGCCGTGACCGCGAGCGCGGCGATGATTGCGTGCGCGTCGTTGCGCATTATCGCGACAGCGCGGTCGCCCGGGCGCAGACCGAGCTCGTTGAGCGAACAGGCAAGGCGCGCGACACGCTCGCGCAGCTCGCCGCGCGTTATCGTTTCGCGGCGGCCATCGGCATAACACGCGGTGAGTGCCGGCGACTCGTCCGGCGCGATCTTCGATCCAAGAACGCTTTGGGCGTAATTCAGCTCGACGTTCGGAAAGAAGGAAGCGGTTTCGCATTCGTCGCCGACGCAGGCCGGTTCCGCTTCACCGCCCCATTCCATTCCCTCCGTCCATTGCAGAAAGCACTGCCAGAAGCGGCGAAATTCGCGCGTCGAATAAGCATGCAGTTCTGGATAGTCCGCGAAACGCTCACCGGTGAAGTTTTCCAGCGCAGCGGTAAAGCGTGACATGCGTGATCCGGCGACGCGCTCCGGCAAGTTCTGAAATACGGGTTCGCGCGCATACATGCGCATGCTGGCCCCGACGAAATTCTCGTGATTCATCCCGCCACCAGTTGTGGAATAAAGCGTTATATGTAGTTATCTGCCTGTCGGCCGGCGGGCGCCGGCGAACAGTCGCATTCCGACAATGCCTCTTATTCGGCCTTGGGCACTCTTCCCTCGCAAACAGATTACTGCGCGCGACCACGATGCTATGTGCGACCTCACACAAAATTACATGCGTCGCCGTGCAGAGTCCCGCTGCATGTACTTTCGACCATATGCTCGTTGCGGGCGAGCGATCTGAATTCGCTCGCCGTCCGGCACAATGTTATCTACCGTACCGAACGCATAGGCAAAGAACGTTTAAATCGAAAGACAGCGAACCTGGCGCGATGCGTCTGTAACCGTCATCGCACTTAACGAAGCTCGGCCTTCCACGAGGAAAAAGACGTGAACCGATGGATTCCGGCGCTTCTCAAAGCGGCCCTGGTCATCTCTATCGTGCTGCCTGGCACCGCCAGCAATCTCGTGCAAGGCGTCGAGACGTCCGCGCCCTGGATAGGCACGTGGTCAGCTTCGCCCTCCATCACCGACGATGCCGGCTTCAATAACCAGACGTTGCGGCAGATAGTGCGCACCAGCATCGGCGGGACATCGGCGCGAATCCATCTGTCGAATCTGTTCGGCTCCGAGCCGCTCGTAATCGGCGAAGCGCGGATCGCGCGCGGCGCGCCAGGGCAGCAAACGGTGCCCGGCAGCGACCGCGCCGTCACGTTCGGCGGCCAGCCGAACGTGACGATTCCCGTGGGCGATTCGGTCGTGAGCGACCCGGTCGCATTCGAAGTTCCCGCGCTCTCCGATGTCGCCATCAGCCTGTATCTACCCGTGCGGACGGCGCCGCGCTCGACCGGCCACGTCGACGGCCTGCAAGACAGCTATATCGCCGCTGGAGACGTTGCCGCCGACCCGGCCTTCACCGGCGGGAGCATATTCTCCCCGGGCGGCCAGTCCTACTATTTCCTGACGAACCTCGACGTGATGAACCCAGCCGCGACCGGGGCGGTGGTCACGTTTGGCGCCTCGATAACCGACGGCCTCAAGTCGAGTGTGAATGGAAACCGTCGCTGGCCTAATCGGCTCGCCATACGGCTGCAACAGGCCGGCATGACTGTGGGCGTGCTCAACCAGGGCATCAGCGGAAATGACTTCTTTACCAATAACGCCGGACAGGCCGGTCTCAAACGCTTCGGTCGCGACGTGCTTCGGCAACCGGGCGCGAATTGGGTGGTCATCTCGGACGACGCAATCAACGATCTGAACACCGACAAACCGTCCACGGCTGCCCGATTGATCGGTGCATTGCGACAGCTCATCGAGCGCGCGCATCGTGCCAACATCAAGGTGATCTGCTCTACGCTGACGCCGTTTGCCGCAACGGGACCCGTCGAAGCTGCGCGGCAAGACATTAACGCCTTCATCCTGAGTTCGACAAGCGGCTGCGATGCGGTACTCGATCAGGCGAAGGCCGTCAGCGACCCCGCCAATCCCGCTAATTTGCTGCCGGCTTATAACAGCGGCGATGACCTCCATCCGAACGAAGCGGGCTTGCAAGCCATCGCCGACGCGATGGATCTCAATGCGCTCACAGCCGGCCCGCCCGTCCAGGCACCCTGATAACGGTTGCGCAGGGGCGCTCACGTAGGCGCCTCATTTACGCAGGCATCTCCAACGTCCGCCCAGTTTTCGCGCTCCGGCCCCGGACTTCATCATTTTCTTTTTATCGGACGTGAATAGCAGGACATCCATCACCGCCAACAGCGAGAGCAAGACAATCGCGACGAAAACAACCGTCCCGACGATGCTCAAAAGTGTCATACGTCCTCCGTGAGTTAAGGAAAGCGGGGATCGATGCGCACTTTATCATTCCCACGGGCGTGGCCACGATTTCCAACGCTGCACGCTCCGCCACACTCGATTAGCCGGCTCAACCCTGCACTCTCCTATAACGCTCCATTAAATTGTTAGCAAGACATGCACGTCCGGCCTGGCGTCCCTGCCGGGTACATCGGATGCCGGCACTCGCCGGTCCGCAGCGTGAATTGCATTCTTAGGAGTATACCCACAGCGGCATCCGCCACTCCCGGCGCACCGCCATGCGCCGGGTTGTTTCTTGTCCGTGCATTCCCGAGCAGTTTGATTTCTGTGTGCGCCTTGCCGCAGAAAGGGCTCGCCTTTAGCCTCAACATCGGCACCAAATACATCAAAACGGGGGGGACCAAAGTGGCAACCAGTAAATTTGAGGCACCAGGTTGAGTCGCCTGGATCGAACGCTTTACCGCCGTTCACGCCTATAAATCAATTCCAATATGCAGGCTCGCCATGTTCACATCAACCACAATTGTTGTCATCGTTTCCGTATGGATCACCGTCGTAGTCCTGCTTTGGCTACTGGTTCGCAACGGTGCACTACGAGAGCGCGAGGAATACGGAAAACCGCTCGCCAGCAAGCAGAAGCGGCGTGCCGCGAACGAACGGCGTTATGGAAATGCCGATAACGGTCACGCAGACTCGCCCGAGCTTCGCGGGCCGTCCGGAACAAAGAGAACACCGTGAGATAGACGGACGCGAATTAAAACAGCCCCGGCGTAATGCGGGGCTGTCGCTTTGATGCTTCCGTATGCGGGAGTTGCCTGGCTAAATGACCACCGGACGATCCAGCGCCGCGCGCCGGATACGGCAGTGATTCACTATTTCGCGCGCTTTTTCATCCCGTCGATGAGGGTCAATCGTCCCGCCCGATTGAACGTGTGCACGCGATCTATGCTTGCATCCCAGTTTGCTTCGATCCGGCTCGCCGGCGTTTCCTTATAGGCAGTCTCGTCGATAACGTCGATACGCTGAAACGACAACGCGCGCCCGTATTTACCACTGCAGTCCTGCGCCGGCCGATACCACTGCCCGCGATGTTCGAAGATGCTCCCCGCAGGTCGAGCAGTTCTGATATCCGACACGATCGGGTTGCAGGGATGAGGATGCCAGTCCTTGCTCAACAGCGTATCCGACCAGAACAGAAACAACTCGTCGGACAACGGTGCGTACTCGTTTTCCCGCATGCAGGCGAACAGCCAATACTTGCCGTCGTGACGCCAGATCGTCGTGTCCACGGCCATCACGTCATCCATCAGGTTCATGACGTGTTCCCAGTGATCCGGAAACCGCGTGCACCGGTAAAGCTCGATGGCCTTGCTCTCGTTGGTCTCGGGAATCATGTAGAGTTCGCCGCCCTCCTCCAGCATGAATGGATAAGACAGGTGATAAGGCCGCTCCAGAATTTTCACTGGTGGCAAGATCGGCTGGTCGTTTGCATTGAAACGGATAACCGAGAGATGCCCCCTGTTCTTCGAGTATTCGAGTTCTTCGATAAAGACCGCATACTCGCCATTTCTTTCGACCACGAACGGGTCTGCCCAGAAGCGGTCCTTGGGCGGCAGCAGTTGCTTGAACTCGAAAAGACGCTCAGGCAGATGATCGTTCTCGCCGAAGTGGTAAAGCAGCATCCACTGTTCGAACTTGCGCAGCCCGCTTGCCTTCTTTGCGACTGTTCTCGCCATCAACTGGCCAATGAATTTTCCGTAAGCGCCGCTGGTCGGCTCGGCGATTTTCTCTCCGGAATAGAACGCCGGCGGCGCATCAGCCTGCGTGTATTTCAGCCTGAACCTGTCTTCGCCGATTTCCCTCAGCTCGCGCAACTTTCGCGGCGCGAACGAAAGCGTCTTCCAGTAGCAGTGGCTGCGATTCCTGTGAATCGACACAGGATAGGTCATCGACCATGATCTTTGCAGCGTGTGCGGGCGTTCGCCTGCGCGGGTCTGAAACTGCAAGGCGGACGCCGTCGTTGTGCGGTCCAGAAGAATGTCCCACACACCGACGGGTCCATCGCGTTCGACGACTTCATCGCCATGCCAATACGACCAGATGCCGCAAGAAGCCGTATCGAAGATCTCGCCGCACGGTCGCAACGGGCCCAGCCGCAGGAATACGGTGATGCCATGCGCGGCGATTTTTGCGAGGTCGCGAGGATTGAAATGATCCCCGCATTCCTTGCTCTCGACTTCAACATTCAAGGTCGGCACTTCTGCCAGCGCCGCGGCCAGGGACTCGGTCCTGAACGCGTCGTGTCCAACCTTGACGAGCCGTTTGTCGAGCGCCATCCACAGCGACAAGGGCCACGGACTGGCCCGCGAAGGGGTTTTCCTCGCCGGCCGCCGTTGGTACGCATATTTGACGACGAGGGCGATCTCCATTCCCTGCTCGGCGGCAATCAGCCCGAGCATGTGATTCACCCAGGCCGGCAACGCAACGTCGTCGACGAGAACCCCAACCTTTATCGTGTTCATCGCTGATTGTCTCGATGGATCGATATGCAACGCGCGCCGCACTTCATTCCACCGTCACCGATTTCGCGAGATTGCGCGGCTTGTCGACGTCGGTCCCGCGCGTGCACGCCGTGTGATACGCGAGCAGTTGCAAAGGCAGCACGTGCAGAATCGGCGACAACGCCCCGTAGTATTCGGGCATCTGAATGACGCGCAGCCCCTCCTCGTTCGACAGATTCGCATCGGCATCGGCGAAGACGTACACCTGGCCTCTGCGGGCGCGCACCTCCTGAATGTTCGACTTCAGCTTCTCCAGCAAGCCGTCGTTCGGTGCGGTCACCACGACCGGCATCGCATCGGTCACGAGCGCAAGCGGTCCGTGCTTCAGTTCGCCGGCGGGATAACCTTCGGCGTGAATGTACGAGATCTCCTTGAGCTTCAACGCGCCTTCCAGCGCGATCGGGAAGTGCGATCCGCGGCCAAGGAAGATAGCGCTATCCGTGCGCGCGATCTCGTGCGCCCACGCGATGATTTGCGGCTCGCGCGCCAGCACGCCCTGCAACGCCGTGGAGAGGCCCGAGAGCTGCGAGCGGTAGCTCGCTTCCTGCTGTGCATCAACGTAACCGCGTGCGCGGCCAAGCGTCACCGCGAGAACGAACAGCGCCACGAGTTGCGTGGTAAACGCCTTGGTCGACGCGACACCGATCTCGGGACCGGCTTGCGTAATGAACGACCAGCGCGACTGCCGCACGATCGCGCTCGTCGCCACGTTGCAGATCGCCAGCGTGTGGTCCTGACCGAGCGATTGCGCATGCATCAGGGCGCCGAGCGTGTCGGCGGTCTCGCCCGATTGCGAAATCGGCACCACGAGCGTGTTCTTGCCCGGGATCGTTTCACGGTAGCGGTATTCGCTGGAAATCTCGACCTGCGTCGGAATCTTCGCGATCGACTCGAACCACGCCTTGGCGGTCAACGCGGAATAGTGGCTCGTGCCGCAGCCGAGCAGCAGGATACGGTCGATCTGCGCGAACGCCTGCGGGTCGGTGGCGCCGAAGAGGGTAGCGTCGAACGCGCTGTTGCGGGGGAACGTTTTCGACACAGCCAGCGGCTGCTCGAAAATTTCCTTCTGCATGAAATGACGGTACGGCCCGAGCGCCGCCTCGGTGGGCGGATGCGCCAAAGTGCGCGCCTCGCGCACGACCGGCTGGCCGTCGCGGTTCATGACCCGCGTGCCGTTGTGCGACAGATCGGCAATGTCGCCGTCCTGCAGAAAGATGAACCGGTCGGTGACGTCGGAAAGCGCGAGCGGGTCCGACGCAAGAAACGATTCCTTGCCGTTTATCCCGATCACGAGCGGCGAGCCATACCGCGCACCCACCACGCGCTCCGGCTCGGACTTGCAGAAGACCGCGATGGCATAGGCGCCGCGCAACTCGCTCACGGCGCGACGCACAGCTTCCGCCAGATCGCCCTGGTAGTAACTGTGAATCAGATGAGCGATCACTTCCGTGTCGGTCTGGCTCGCGAACTCATAGCCCGCGCCGCTCAACGTAATTTTCAGCGCCTCGAAGTTTTCAATGATGCCGTTGTGAACGATCGCGATCTCGTTCTGCGAAAAAATAGGATGCGCGTTCTGGGTCGCCGGCGCGCCGTGCGTCGCCCAGCGTGTGTGCGCGATGCCCGTCCAGCCTTCGAGCCCCATCTCGCGGACCTCGCGATCCAGAGAGCGCACGCGCGTCAGACTGCGCACGCGGTGTGGCGCGCCGTCCCGCAGCACGGCCACGCCGCAGGAGTCGTAGCCGCGGTATTCCAGCCGCCGCAAGCCTTCGAGCAATACCGGAACGACGTTGCGTTCCGCAATCCCAGCCACGATTCCACACATATTCCCCTCCGATGGTTTAGTCCGTTGCGCGACTCAACCGTGTTGGAATATCGCGTGGACTTCATAAAGCGTCTTCTGTTGCGCTAAAGCAGTGCGTTGCTTCGCGCATCCTTCTTTTTTATAGGTATCCGAATTAAATCGGCCACCTCCCGACAACTACGGCGGCCGGCACTCAACTCAAACTGTTTCCGCGAGCAACTGGTCCGCGCTATGGGTGATGAGTTGCATCATCGCGGCCTTCGCGCCATCCGCATCGCCGACCTCGATCGCGCGCACGACCTTGCCGTAGTCGGCGACCCGCGCCTCGTATGCGAGGGCCTGCATGCGGAAGACCGGCTGCATGGCCGTCAGCCCCATCCTGACGATGTTGCCCATCTGGCTGAGCAAGGCGTCGCCGCTTGCGTCGATGATCGCCACCTGCAACGCGTCTTCGGCGGCCTTGCGGGCGACGGGATCCCCGTTCACCTGCTGCAGATTCTGATACATGGCGGCGATGGCAATGCGCTGATGCCGGCTCGCCCGGGTGGCCGCGAACGCAGCCGCGCGAGGGTCGACGAGCTTGCGGAATTCGATCAGCCCGTGCAGATACTCCGGATCGGGCGTGGCGCGAAGCCGCCACTCGGCAACCTCATGATCGATGACGAGCCAGTCTTTGGCCGGCTTGACGCGCGTGCCCGTCTTGGGCCTGACATCCAGAATCCGGCGCGAAATCAGGATGCTGATCGCTTCGCGCATGATCGAGCGGCTCACGCCGAGCTTCTTCGAGAGGATGACCTGCGGAGGAAGCATGTCGCCGTCGAAATCCCCGTTGATGATGCCGGTCACCACCTGGTTGACCACTCGCTTGACTAGCGATGTTTCGTATCCGTGGTTCATTTTGTTTTCTCGTGGTCCTATGAGGCGTTACCTGCAAGGTCCGTGTTTTCCCGGATCCTCACCGCGGTTTTCAAGGCTTGTCCCCGTGCCTTTGTAGGTTCATATGGTGCATCGGGTTTCGTTCCCGCAACGTACGTCCTCACACACTGCCTGTGTAAATTGAAGGGAAATCGCAGCGCCGCGTCAGTGGCGCGGCTCCTCGGCTCCCCGCGGCGCGACGACCGGTGCGTGCCCCGTGATCACGAGCCAGCGCGGCGTCCTCATGCGCACGATCGCCACGTAGATGTGAACGTAGATCGTGACGAAGGCGATGGCTGCCCCGGCGAGCGCGATAGGCGTGTCCCAGAAGAAAGTGGCCGGCACGATGCTCACGAGGCTCAGCACCCACAGATAAACCGAGGTGCAGGAATTACGCATCGCGCGGCGGCGCAGATTGCCGCCGTCGATACCCTTGCGCACAACACGCCGATACACGAGCGTATGCAGATGAAGCCCGTCCGGAGCGCCCGCCGGCCTGCCGCGCACAATCCTGCGGCGATAGATGGAAAAGAGCGTCTCGAAGGTCGGATAGATCGCGACGGCCATTGCGTACCACGCCGACACGCCCGGGTTGCGCACGATCAGCAGCACCAGCAGCTCCGCCATGATGAAACCGACGAAATAGGCTCCGCCGTCGCCAAGGAAGACGGAAGGCACCGGAAAGTTCCAGAGCACGAAGCCGCCGATCGCGCCGATCATGGTCAGCGCCATGCTCATGACGAGCCAGTCATTCACGCTGTGGGCCACGTAGCCGATCGAGGCGAAGATCAGCATGGTCACCACTGAGGCGAGTCCGTTGAAACCATCGATGATATTGACCGCGTTGGTCAGCCCGGCCACGCCGAGCATCGTGAAGCCGATGCCGATCGGCACAATGCGCAGCCACTGATCGACCAGCGGCAAATCCACCCGCGTGAGCGTTGCGTGCATCAGCAGGCAGGCCGCGAGCGCCGAAGCGAGCGCGCACAGCAGCCGCACTCGCGGGCTCACGCGCTTGGTCATGTCCTCGATCACGCCGCCCGCGAACACCGGCACGGCGCACAACAGGAGCAGCAGTTGGCCCGTGCCAGGCGCGGTCGCCCACAGCGGCTGGATGAGCGGAATGACAGTGGCGGCGCAAGCAATTCCTACCCCACCGATTCGTGGCACTGCATAGGCGTGGTTCTTCTGAATGCCGCGCAAGTCGTGATCCATCGTCAGCGACCCGTGCAGCCCCGAACTTCGCACGATAAAAAAGATAACCAGGAATGAGACAACAAAGCCAAACGCAAGATTCAACATCTCGGTCTCCAGCATAAACGGAGGAATTTTTATTTTCTTGTCGCTTTAACGCATGCTTACGACAAGGTTAGTGATGCACACCGTCTCTCACTTTGAGTCTTTCCTCTGTGGCATTCCGAACACAACCCGGACACGATCATTTTATGAGCCGACAAATCAGCGTTAATACGGCGTGCCTCGGCATACGCCGGCTCAGGTTACCGGCGCATCGGAATATGTGTATGAAATGACCATTGCCCGCTTTTACGCACGCTCCGGACAGGAGCGCGTTTCACACCGGCAAGCATTACCTGGCGGCTAGCGGACAACCGGTCAGAGAAAGTACTTATAAGTGTCCAGCAGATAATTCTTGTGAATGTCGTAAGTCAAAATAGCCAGGATAAAAGCGACGATCCATAGGACCAGCGAATTCTTGATACGGATCTCCGGCAGCATGAAGGCCAACAGCAGCGGTCCATAGTAAACAATGCGCTGAGTCCCGAATGGATAGACGAAGAACGAGATGATCAGGAACATGATCAGCCCGATATGCATGATCGCGACCTCATGGACGACCATTTCGCGCGCGACGTGCTCGATATGCTTTCGACGCATCACGATCACCAGTATCGGTACGATCAGATAGAGAGCGAGTGAGATCAGGAAGTTCACGGTGAATTCTTCCTGCTGCGTGTATTCCTCGATCCGGCGGCCGCCGAACCTGGCGAACAGCCACGCCGACGCCAGCGACATTGCGAGCGCCGCGCCCATCACGCCCACGATCGCCAACGCCTTGCTTCGCCTCATGAGAAAGTGCGCGAGAATCAGGAACAAGGCCGGATACGCAAAGGTGGTGTGAACGATACTGGCGAGCAGCGCGCCTCGAACGGGTTGCTGCCGGCACATCGCGAAGTACATGGCGATCGACAGAGCAAATCCCTGGCGGATCTGGAATAACCCGACCGTCGCAAGGCCGGTGGGAATCAGCGCCCACAACAGCAGGCCGAGAAGCGGCCGGCGCGTGCGGCTAAGAGCAAGCGCCATCAGCACGTTCAGCACGACAACCGTCACGCGGACTGCGGTGTCCGGTGAAAGACCCAGTGAATCGAGGCCTAGCACCCAGAGCCGCCAGCCGAGCTCATCCGTGATGGTCTTCACGATGAAAAGCACCACCGACTGGCTGCTGGACCAGAGATGGACGATCCAGAGCGGATCGGCGTCCCTGAAGTACGCAACGTAATTGTCCTGATCGAGCAGCGTGCTCCGATCGCCAAGCGCAATCTTCAGGAGGATGAACGCCGACAACGCCAGGAATCCCAGCATGGAAGGCCGCAGCCACCGGTGGCCAATTGGATGGATCTGGAACTTCGAGTTGAGTTGTTGTGCCACTTTCATCCCTCTCTTGCCCATCAGCTTGCCAGTGCCGCGCAAACCGGAGGAGGTGCGTTGATTTTTATGCCGCTCAGACTTGCGTTCGGCACGCGCCGTTCAGCGGACCGTGCCCAATGATCGGTATTGCCATCTGCGGATTGAACGGCCTTGAAACTGTCTTTCCCTTACGCCCCTGCACGCTATCAGCTTTTGATTGGACCTTACGAGCGGAACGGCACATAAGATTTGCATCGATGCCGAAGCTCGGGTCCGTAGACTCGTATAAACAATAAATCGCATCCGGGCATGACCCGGGACAATTGTCCTGGCCTGTGTTCGATGCCGAACGGTATGGCGGCGGCTCGATCACTTAGCCTTCCATTGTCCTTTCGTGATTGCGGATATCGAGTCCGTTAAAAACACGCGGCGCAGACTGACCTGATTGAAATAGCAGCGGTTCTATGTCACCGAATGCCGTACCGTACAAACAAAATGAAAATTGTCCATATTATTTCGGGACTCGGGGTGGGCGGCGCCGAAACCTTGCTTCTGAACCTGGTTTCGGAGTCCCGCACCGCCGGCGGTACGCATGTCGTCATTTCCCTGTCCGGCATCGACAAGATGGCGGACCGTCTGCGCGCCGCCGGTGCGGAAGTCAGGTTTCTGGGAATGCGATCCGGTGTTCCGAATCCGCTGCTCCTGATTCGACTGGCCAGGTGGATCGTCGAAGCGCGCCCCGATGTCGTCCAGACGTGGATGTATCACGCGGATATTTTCGGCGGCGTGGCGGTGTTGCTGGCGCGGCTGATGTTTCGGCTCAGCAGGCAGCGCCACCGCTTCGTGCTGGTCTGGGGCATTCATCGAACCGAAGTGCCCACCGCAAAAGTCGGGCGCGTTCTGAATACGCTTGCACGGATGGGCGCGGCGACCTCCAACCGGTTGCCGGATTCGGTCATTTGCTGTGCCAACGCGTCGTTTAGAACTCACGTCGAGTACGGCTACGAGCGCACGAAAATGCGGGTGATTCATAACGGCTTCGATGTTCGCAAGTTCGTGCCGGACGCCACCGCAAGGACCGCACTGCTGAATGAGCTCGGCCTGCCGCCCGGTTCCATACTGATCGGCATCGTAGGGCGCTCCAATCCCGCCAAAGACTACGATAACTTTCTGCGTGCTGCCGCGATGCTTCATCAGCGCGTGCCGGAATGCCATTTCGTCATGGTCGGTAAAGACGTCGATGCCAACAACAAGACGCTCACACGCGCAATGAACGAGCTTGGCCTGAGCGGCGTCTGCCACTTGCTGGGCGCTCGCAATGACCTGCATCGGATCATGCCGGCGTTCGACATGCTGTGCCTCTCATCCCGAACGGAAGGTTTGCCGACCGTGGTGGGCGAAGCGATGGCTTGCAGCGTTCCATGCGTGGTCACGGACGTGGGCGATACCGGCCAGCTGGTCGGCCACACCGGGCTGGTCGTTCCACCGCGCGATCCTGTCAGCTTGTCGGACGCGCTCGAGCAGATGGCGACGTTGAGTCTCGAGCAGCGCAAGACACTGGGAAGGCTGGCGCGCGAGCGGATCGTCGAATCCTTTTCGATTACGGTGTGCTGGCAACAGTATCGGGACATGTACGCGACATTGCTGCGCGCCAAAGGCGTGACGCGTTGAGCGCCACGCCTGTCGCAGCGGCTACCGGACGATGGTGGGATTCGTAATATCGATCTTGGGCCCCGCACGGTCATAGTCGGTACTGACAAAAGCATCTCGCCTCGGACGAATCCATGTCGGCGAATTGCTCGTGATAGAACCGGTGACCACGCTGCCTTTCATCTTCAATCCGGATACGCTGAAGGCCGCTTCCCTGCTGTCTTCGTCCTTGTGTCCGCTGATCACGACGCTGACATTCTTTTCCCGGCTTCCCGGCAGTGCTTCCAGATAGACCAGAATGCCGAACTGGCAGTGCCGTGTGATCGGATTCACAATGCGGATGTTTTCCACGATGTCGGTGTTCGCGTTCGGCTCGATGTCCAGTCCGGCGGAAGGAAGCGTGCCGGCTATGTTTTCCCACACCGGACTGTCGAATAGAATATTCTTGCCGCTGATAATCGAAACACCTTGCCGGCGACAACCGGACGCATAGTGATTCATTACCCGGATGTCGCCCGAATAGGGCAGCCCGTTACCGAAGCTGTTGGCGATATAGATGCCGTCTCCCCAGCAGTTGATCGTGCTGGGCGACAGTATCGTTACATCGGTGCTTCCGGCAATGGAGATACCCATGCCCCACTCTCCGCCCTTCACGGTGTTCAGCTCTTTACTGCCGTCGAGGCGAGGATTCTCCAGCACCACGTGCCGCACGTCCCAGACACGGATGACCTCGTAGTTTTGCGTGTCATGCGGAAGCAGTTTGATCGAAGCGCCGGGAGCGAAGCGCACGCGGCTGTTGCTGCGCATGTGCAGTCCTTCCGCGTCGATCCGGCACGGGCCCGTAATCACCAGCGTCTTGCCGATCGAATTATCGACCGCCTTCTGAAGCGCGGCGCGGTCATTCGTCTTGCCGTCCGCCGTGACGCCGAACGATCGATCGATCACCTCGTCAGGCGCGACATGCTTATTGGTCACGACGTCGGCCACGGCAGAGAGAGGTCGCGTGATCGCACCCACCAGGCTGCTGAGGAGAAAAGCATTTACCGCTCTCCGGCTGTTGCGCACCGTGCACCCCATAAAGAGTTCAGCCCCTCAAGCGGCGCATTGCGCGCAACGGGGTAGACGTTAAAAAGCGCATCGCCATCGCGACGCCCGGAACAGGAGTTCTGACGCTCGCGGCCTCTTCAAAGGAGATGAACCGCGAGCGGTTCTTCTTCACGAATCCGATAATCCTGTCGAGCTCGGCCTCGCCGAGCGTATTGACATGCAGGCAGATGGAATACACGCCGAAACCAAAATGCAGCGGCGTTGCGAACAACTGCGGCACCGCGGTGAGCGCACCGAATTTGTACGGATAGACGCCACTGCCGTCAGTTAGATACTTGAAGTCGAGATCGGCCAGCGCGCGGAGCGTCGCTTCGTCGAACGAGTGGGAAGGCGCCATGAATACCGGTTGCCAAACGCCTTCTTGCTGGAGAATCGCCTTTCCCGCCTGCAGCTTGGCGAACTGCTCCTCATAGGAGAGACCGGCCAGCTCCGATTTACTGCCAAGACGCAACAGCCCGGGGTGCTCGGTAACGTATTGGTGGGTGTAGCCGTGCTGCGCGATGCTCCAGCCGCGATCGACCCAACCACGCACCGTGTCCCAGAACGCGTCTCTCGCCGGCTCGACGACAAGCGTCTGATCGAGACAGTTCGGCACGACGCCGACGAGCAACGGCAGGTCCTGATCCATGGAAAGCTCGTCGAACGGGTCGAAGCGCGACCAGGCCATTTCCGGCGTGATGTCATCGAAGCGCAGTATGAATTTCGGAACGACCATGGCCACTCAATCTCCTTCAGGATGTTTGGCTGACACCGTCAAATCTGCCGCTCGCGCTGACTCGCCACGACGACTTCGCGTGGCGCGGGGTCCAGCAATTCGCTATAAACCCGCAGCGTCTTGCTGATCACGATCGATTCGTCGAATTCGCTCAGCGCCTTGGCCTGGGCCGCAAGGCCGAGTTTCCGGCAGAGCTTGCGATCGTCGTCGAGCAGGCGAATCGCATTGGCCAGTGCCGCGGCATCGCGCACCGGGATCAGCAAGCCATCGTCTCCCGTACCGCTGACGACTTCACGGCAGCCGGGGACATCGGTGGTGATCAGCGGCAACGCGCACGCGGCCGCCTCGATCAGCGTCTTGGGCAAGCCTTCCCGATAACTCGGCAGCACCACGACGTCCACTTCGGACAGCAGCTTCGGCATATCGCTCACATGTCCCAGCCACGTGAGAAGCCCGTCGTTAGCCCAGCCTTCGACGAGTTCGCGGGGCACGGAGGCGGGATTGCCATCGTCGGGGGAGCCGGCAAGAAGAAACCGCACCGTGCGGTTTTCATCTCGCAGTGCGCGGGCCGCCTCAACGTACTCGGCAATGCCTTTGTCCCACAACAGGCGAGCAGCCAGTACGACCCGCAATGGAGCCTGGGCGTCCTCATCGGTCTGCGGCCGGGCCGAGAACCGCGAACAGTTCACGCCGGACCCTTTGATGAGCTGTATCGACCGGTCGTCGACAATTTTCGCGCGTTTAAAAATCGCGACGTCGTCGGGATTTTGCAGAATCAGCGCATTGCGCCTGCCGTTCAGAGCGGACCGCATCAGTTGGCGCACGATAGGCCGCAGCACGCGGGCTTTCAGATCCCGGCTCGTAAAGACGTAGCCCATGCCCGCCACAGCGTTGATTCGCGCGGGCACGCCGGCCAGCTTGCTCGCGAGCGAGCCGTACACCGCGCTCTTGATCGTAAAGCCGTGGACGAGGTCGGGCTTTTCACGGCGCAGAAACCGGACGAGCCATGCGAGCACGCCCACTTCGCGCAACGGATTGAGGCTGCGGCGATTCATCGGCACGGCGTGCCAGCTAAACCCGAGTGCCTGCAGCTTCGGTCCGAATTCTCCGGGCGGCGACAGCAAGACCACGTCATATCCGTCTTGCCGCAGTCTCTGCGCCAGCGAGAGGCGGAAGTTGTAGAGATACCAGTCGGTATTGGCAAAGAGAATTACTTTACGTCCGTTCATGTCCCGCTCCTGAATCTCTGAGCTGTATGTAAATACGGCAGGCCGCGACCGCAACCCTGCCGCCGGGTTTATTCAGTGCGTCGACTCGGCAGCCTTCGCACGTGCCCCGACCCGTTCGAACAACTGGTCCCAGATATGCAATACCGCCTTCAACGAATAGCGTTCCCGTACCGACATGGCGGCCTTCCTGCCCAGCTCGGCGCGCAGCGGGTCGTCCGAAATCAGCCGGCGCAGCGCGGCAGCCATGGAGTTCGCGTCGCCGGGCGGAATCAGCAGGCCGTCTTCGCCGTTGCGCGTCAATTGCCGCGGTCCGCTAGGACAGTCGAACGACACAACCGGCAGTCCGATCGCCATGCCTTCCATCAGCGCCATGGGCAAGCCTTCGTGACTCGACGACATCGCAAAGACCTGGCCCTTGGCCAGTTCGCTCCACGGGGTCAGCGTCCGTCCCGGCAGAAAGATCCGCTCGCCCATGCGCAGTTGCGCGATCTGCGCCTCCAGCGCCGCGCGCTCCGGTCCTTCGCCCCAGATCCACAAGTCCCAATCAGGCCATTCGTCCGCGAGCAGTGCAAAGGCGCGGATCAGCAAATCGAACTGCTTCGTCCTGTTCAGCCGTCCCAGCGAGATGACGCGCTTGCGGGCGGTGGCCGGTTGCCGTTGCTGAAGGAACAGTCCATCGGGCAATGGGTTGGGCATCACCGCGATCTCCTTCATGCCCGGCACGACTTTTCTGAACGGCGCCACCACGTCGTCGGTGAGCAAGGTCAGCAGATCGGCCTTCGGATAGACGAAGCGGCACAGCAGTCGCCATAGCAACGAACGGTTATCGGCAAGTGGATTCGTGTGCTCGCTCACGATGATGGGAATACCGAGCCCTCGCGATGCGAGAATCGTCGTGATATTCACATTCGTCAGAAACGACACGATCACATCCGCCTTGCTCTCGCGCATGAGCGTGCGCAACGCCCTCATGCGTTCGATATAGGCGAGCGGTCCGCGGCCGCGCCGCGTCACCAGGTCGGCCAGATAGACGAACTTCACGCCGGGTGAAACGGGGTAATTGCAGGCGCTGCGCCCGGAATACGTGGCGACGAGCGTGACCGAGTCGCCGCGCTCGACCCAGGCGTTGACAAGCGTTGCGGCGACGCTCTCGGCACCGCCATCCTGCATCGCGCTAATGAACAGGACGATATTCATGAACGATCCGGCTTCGGTGCACAGCGTTGATGGAATGCAGCGCGCCCGGTACTCATTCCGTCACCCGCACGGAAGGACGATCGACGAGCCCTGAAGGCCGCGCGCCGGTCTGCGTGAACACGTCGCGCCACAGGGAGAAGACTCGCGCCACCGAGAACCGCTCGACGACGGCACGCGCACGCGATGCCATCAGTGCCCGGGTCTCGTCATCCTTCATCAAGGTCGACAAGGCTTCGGCGAGTGCCTGCGGGTCGCCGACCTCGCGAACCAGCAGGCCGTCATGGCCGTGCGTGATGATGTCGCCGGGACCTGCATCGCAGTCGAAGCTCACCACCGCGCAGCCGCTCGCCATCGCCTCGACGATCGTCATCGAGAAGCCTTCGAAGCGCGAGCTCAGCACGTAAAGGTCGGCACGCTCGTACCAGTCAGGCATATTGCCGACCTGGCCGGGCAGCAGCACGCGCTTCTCCAGCCCCGCCGCCGCTACCTGTGCAGTGAGTGCGCCCCGGTCATCGCCGTCGCCGAGAATGACGAGATCCCACGCGGGAAAATCGCTTGCGATCCGGCTGAATGAATCGATCAGGATATCGAAACCTTTCTGCTCGGCCATCCGTCCCGCCGCGAGCAATACGCGACGCTGCGCGTCAACCACCGCCAGCGGCGAGACGAGAGGCTCCACCACAGGAATCGGCAGTGAGATCGAATTCGGAATGACGGTGACGCTTTTGCAATGGCAATGTTCCTGCAGCCATAGCCTGCTTTTCTCCGTCAACGCGACCACCTTGTCCGCGAACGGGTATGTCCAGCGGCGCAGGCTTTCCCAAAACCTGCCTTCGAACAGCATCGGCGGATGAATGTGCTCGGTCGCGATCACCTTGCATGGCAAGCCGATGCCGGCCAGGATCGCCAGAATCGAGGGCCTCGTCTCGATACCGAGCACCACGTCCGGGCGCTCCTGTTTGAGTACGCGCCGCAATGCCAGCATCCGGCTCGCATTCGCGAAGACCGCGCCCGTCAGACCGTTAGTGGCGCCCGCGAGATCGAGCGTCCTGCGCTTGACCGAGTCGTGCAGCGAATAAAAGTCGCTCGCGGTGGAAGTCAGCGTCACGACACAGACTTCCTGACCTTGTGCCGCCCATTCGCTCGACAGGTTCATGGCCACGCGTTCCGCGCCGCCGTAATGCAGTGAATGGATGAACAGCAGAATCTTCATAGCGGACCTGCCTTTTTATTCTCTAATGATCCGTCTGACAGCGTGAGAGACAGATAGCACACGAACGAACTGGCGCCCATGACACCGGTTGCAAGAACTACCCCCGTGATGCCGAACCATCGAATCAGGAAGAAATTCGCAACTGCCTTTACAGCAAAGTTCACGACCGCGATGGCAGCCATGGCTTTAAAGCGACCCTGGCTCGCGAAAAGCTGCACCAGTACCAGCACCGAAAAATAGAAAGGAATCTGAATCAATCCCCAGCGAAACAGGCTGGACACCGCTACCGTATCCGCCGCGCTAAAGGCGCCGCGCTGAAACAGCAGCTTCACGACGAAAGGCGCGAGAAGCCACGCCACCACCACCACTACGCCGCTCATCGCCAGCATGAACAGCGACCACTTTAGCGCGATGCTTCGGGCCCGAACGTTATCTCCTGCACTCAACAGCTCCGATAAAACCGGCAAGGTCGCGCGGCTGATCGCCACCGCACCCATGCTCACCAGCAGGCCGAGCACGCGGCTTGCATAACCGAGTGTGGCGATGTTGCCGTCGCCGAGACCGGCCACGAAATACTGATCCAGCGGCGTGGCCAGACTCATGACGAATTGGCCGATCATGAACACGCCGACCGCGCGGTACATGTGCGGCCACTGCGGCGAGCTGAGAGAGAAGCTGAGTCGCGGGCGGATCTGGTCGGCACGCCCGGCGAGCACGCCCAATAGCACCGCCTGGAGGATGAAACCGAGCGTGCTGCCCCAGATCAACGGCGCCGGCGAGCCTGCATCGTGCCAGGCCAGCACGAAGCACAGCAACACGAGCGCCGGCACGCACTCCAGCAGCGTGTTGACGTGCTTTTCGCGTGCCTGAAGGCGTGCGGCATAGACGCAGATCGTCAGCATGACGATGCCGACCGGCGCCATGCCGAGCATTATCCGGCGCGACATGACGCGGGTCTCGTCCGAGAGATTGCGCGCCATCAGGTCGAGCGCATACGGCCAGGACAAATAGAGAAGCACCGTGAACGCCACGCCGACCACGATCGCCATCACGTCGAGTTCGCCGAGGAACTTCGCCTGCTCCTGTTTGGGCCTCGAGCGCAGTTCGACCAGCGCCGGCACCAGCACAACGCTCAGCACGGCGACAAACGTAGCCGGCAGCCAGGTGATCAGCGTGAGCGTGAGCTGATAGGCATCGACGACGTTGCTGATGCCGTAGCGATACGCGATCGACATTTCCTTCAGCGCGCCCGCCGACTTGCCGATCAGCGCGAACAGGGAAACCCAGACCGCACTGCGTGCGATCCGGCTATGGTCAGGATGAATCTGCGCAAGACGGTTTCGCCAACCTGCGATCTGAGACATTGACGTTACCGCCTTAAAAGAATCGACGCGTTCCGCATGAACCTGTCATGTCGAGTGCGGCGGTGAGCTTGGGCGACTGAAGGCATTACCGTTTCGATACGAATTCGATGTACCAGGGCATCGCTCTGGACAAACCTTCGACGAAGGAGATCCTGTTTTCATAGCCCAAAAGCCGCTCCGCCTTGTCGACATTGGCTTGTGAATGCCTGACATCGCCGGCGCGAAACGGGCCGAACACCGGGCGTTTGTCGCAACGCACGCCGTTGTCGGTGAGCACGGCCCGCAAGCCGTCGTAAAGCTGGATCAAGGTTGTCCGATCGCCGACGGCGACGTTGTACACCTCGTTCCTCGCCGCCTCGTCCGACATCGCCGCGAGGATATTCGCCTGCACCACGTTGTCGACAAAGCAGAAGTCGCGGCTGGTTTCGCCGTCGCCATTGATCAGCACGTCGTCGCCGGCAATCAGCGCCGCTGTCCATTTGGGAATGACCGCAGCATATGCGCCGTCCGGATCCTGGCGCTTTCCGAAGGCATTGAAGTAACGCAGGCCGATCGTCTTGAAACCGTATGCGCGGGCAAACACCGACGCGTACAGTTCATTGGCGTACTTGGTGACGGCGTACGGCGAAAGCGGCTGGCCGATCTGGTCTTCCACTTTCGGCAAGCCAGGATGGTCGCCATACGTCGAGCTCGACGCGGCATACGTGAAGCTCGACACTTGCGCGTCGCGCGCGGCCACCAGCATATTGAGGAAACCGCTGATGTTCACTTCGTGGGTCGCGATCGGATCGGCCACCGAACGCGGAACCGAACCCAGCGCCGCCTCATGCAGCACGTGATCGACGCCATGAACGGCGCTCACGCAATCTTCCAGACGGCGGATATCGCCTTCGATGAATCTGAAGCGCTTCCATTGCTCCGGCGAAACGACGGAGCGTACTTCGTCGAGATTACGCTGATAGCCGGTGGAAAAATTGTCGAGTCCGACCACGGTCTGATCGAGCTTGAGCAGCGCCTCCAGCAGATTCGAGCCGATGAAACCGGCCACGCCGGTAATCAGCCACTGCTGCGGGCGCCCGGCGAGTTGTTGCCGTACTGTGTCGTAACGATCGGGCATCCTTGCCTCCGGATCAGATGAGGAAGCCATCACGTCGTGATGGCGTTGCGTGCGATGTGCGTGGCATCCGGCTTGGGTCAGAGACGCAGATCGCTGGCCTCGGGAGGCAGCAGGTATTTCAGGTCATACAGCACATGCTCGGGCTTGCCGAAAACACGAATGGCTTCCGCGCCCAGTTCAAGGAACCGGCGGTGCGCGACAGCCACGATCGTCGCGTCGTAAACACCTTTGGCGGGATGCTCGATCGGGTCCAGGTTGTGTTCGCGCCGGGCGTCTTCTTTCGAGACCCATGGATCGTACACATCGACCTGGACGCCGTACTCCCGCAACTCGGCCACGATGTCGACGACCTTGGTGTTGCGCAGGTCGGGACAGTTTTCCTTGAAGGTCAGCCCCATGATCAACACGCGGGCGCCGGCAACGCCGATCTGCCGCTTGGTCAGCGCCTTCACGAGCTGCGACGCGACATACCCGCCCATGCTGTCGTTCAAGCGGCGCCCGGCGAGGATGATCTCCGGGTGATAGCCAATCGCTTGCGCCTTGTGCGTCAGATAATACGGATCGACGCCGATGCAATGCCCGCCTACCAGACCCGGTCTGAACGGCAGGAAGTTCCATTTGGTTCCGGCCGCCTGCAACACCGACTCCGTGTCGATTCCCATCTTGTTGAAGATGATCGACAGTTCGTTGATCAGCGCGATGTTGACGTCGCGCTGCGTGTTCTCGATGACCTTGGCCGCCTCCGCCACGCGAATGCTGCTGGCCTTGTGCGTGCCCGCGACGATGATCTCGCGATACAGCTGATCGACGAGTTCGGCGGTTTCCGGTGTCGATCCCGAGGTGACCTTTTTGATATCCGTCACGCGGTGCGCCTTGTCGCCGGGATTGATCCGCTCCGGACTGTAGCCGACAAAGAAATCCACGTTGAATTTCAAGCCGGAAACGCGCTCGAGAACCGGCACGCACTCCTCTTCCGTCGCCCCCGGATAGACGGTCGATTCATAGATCACCACGTCGTTCTTTTTCAGCACGCTGCCGATGGTCTCGCTGGCGCCGATCAAGGGCCGCAGATCGGGACGCTTGTAGTCGTCGATCGGCGTGGGAACGGTTGCGATGTACACGTTGCAGGCGTTCAGTTCTTGCGCGTCCGACGTGAACGTCATGCCCGTGGCCGCGGCCAGCTCTTCATTGCAGACTTCGAGCGTGAAGTCCCGTCCTTCACGCAACGCCGAGATGCGGGCACCGTTGATGTCGAAACCCACCACCGGCCGATGCTTGCTGAACTCCACCGCCAGCGGCAATCCAACATAGCCGAGACCGATCACAGCGAGTTTCAGCTCGTTTAACGAATGCATGATTGTTGCTCCCCTTTATTATGGATTCGCGTCTTCGTCCAAACCCCGGGCGCGATTCAGCAGAACTGAATCCTGGCCCGGGGCCATGCGCGTCATTTCGTGACCGAATCGGAGTAGTAAGCGTCGTATGCGTAGCCGCCGTACCGGCGCGACTGAGCGTAATTGCCGCGGCTCACCTTGAATCCGTTCAGCAGAATGCCTTCGACTTTCGAACCCGTTTGCGCCAGACGCTTGACCGATTCCGAGATCTCGCCGGCGCGCGTATCGGCGAAACGCGCGACCATGAAGATCGAATCGGCGACCGGCGCCATGGTCACCGTGTCCGACACGGCGAGAATGGCGGGCGCGTCGAGCAGCACAATGTCGTACTGCTCCGAAGCGGCGCGAATGGTTGCTCTGAAGTTGGCGCTCAACAGCAATTCGGCCGGGTCGTGCGGATACTCGCCGCACTGCAGGACGTCGAGATTCGGCAGAACTTCCTTGTGCACCGTATCTTCGAGCGAACGTTCACCCGTGATCAGATCGGCCAGCCCCGCGCCGCGTTGTAAGCCGAAGTACTGGTTCAGATGGCCGCGGCGCAAGTCGCCGTCCACCAGCAGCACACGCTTGCCGCCCGAGGCGAGCAAGGTGCCGAGATTGGCCGACAGGAACGACTTGCCGATGCCCGGCAGCGGTCCCGCGAGCATCACCACGTTGTTGCGATCGCCGTTCAGCGCGAATTGCAGTGCGGCCCGCATGGTGCGCAGCGCCTCGACAGCCGGGTCCATCGGGTAGCGGAAAGCCAGAGCCAGTTTTTCCGGACCGCGAATCGCCATTTTCTGCGTCAGTTGCTCCTGCTGGTCGCTGACCGGGATCGTCGCGTACACGGTCAGGCCGGTGCGCGATTCCAGTTCTTCCGGATCGGACTCGCCCTTGAACAGATAGTCACGCAGGAAGGCCAGCCCGATAGCGACGAACAGCCCCAGCACCGCCGAAATCAGCAGCACGAGCGTTTTTGCCGGCTTGACCGGCCGCTCGGGGACGTCCGCGGTATCCAGCAACTGCACCGAAGCAGACTGACCGGCCTTGACCAAGCGCAGCGTGTCAATGTTGCTGCGCAGCGCCGAGTACATGTCGGAGCTCATGCGCATGTCGCGCATCAAACGTATCGCACCTTGCTCCGCCGTCGGCATGGACTTGACGCGTGCCGCGAGACTCTCGACGTACTTGTTGGTGCTGGCGATCTGCTGATCGATCGCCACCACGCTCGGGTGCTCGGCGGTCAGGTGAGCCATGAGGTCCTGACGCTGACGCTTGAGGTCGTAGAGGCGCGAGTCCGCTTCCGTCGCCTGGCGCAAGATGAGCCGGCTTTCCTCGTCCGCATCCAGCAGGCCGTGACTGTTGCGATAGGTGTTGTAGGCTTCTTCCGCCTGCTCCATCTGGCGCTTCGCGCCCGGCAGCTGCTGCTCGAGATAGTTCAGCGACTTCTCGGCGTTGGCACCCTTCTCGTTCACGTTCTGGCGCACATAGACCGCGCCGATATCGTTGAGGATGTTGGTCACGAGAACCGGATCACGGCCTTCCAGCATGACGCCCAGCACATTCGACTTGTTGCCTTGCTCGTCGACCTGAAGGCCCTTTTGCAGCTGTTCGAGAGCCTGCTGACGCGAGTGGCGCGTGAGCTTGAACTCCGCCCCGCTCTCGCCGTCGATCTTGCTCACGAGCAGATTGACCGGCCCGTGGCTGGTTTCGAATTGCTCGTCGACGCCGACGCGTCCGGTGACCGGCTGTTCCAGTCCCGGCCCGCGCAACTGGTACTGGCCGCCGGCCAATGCGGTGACGGTGTACGCGTTGCCTTCCTGCTTCCTCGGCACTTCGAAGGTCGACACGCTGATCGATTCGTCACCCCAGACGAAGCCGCCCCAGCCGAAGATGCCGGGCGTCATGCGCGAGTCGGTGTGGCGCGCGATCAGGCCGCCGAGCACCGGCAGGCGCTTCGGCTCGGCTTCGATGTAGAGCTTGAGGTAATCCACCGTCTGCATGGCGATGGCTTTCGACCTCAGGATCTGCATTTCGCTTTCGGCCGAAGACTTCTCCTGGAACAACGACGACGCGTTGCGCACCAGATCCTTCGAATCCGGCAACGCGGTCGGCGAATTGTCCTCGACCCTGATCGAAATACTGGCTCGATAGATAGGCGTCGCACAAAACGCGTACAGCGCGCCCACCAGAATGAATGCCATTGTTATAGCGGCGATCATTTTTCGGTGATTAATCAACGTATCGATGATCGATCCGGGATCGAATTCGTCGTTACGTTCGGATAATCCCTCTGACGCTTGATATTTGAGTTTCATGGGCACGTCTCGTCACGTGGTTTTATTTGACCGCTAAGGCAAGCGGATTCGAACGAGGGAAATGTGCGATTAACGGTATTGGTCCTTTCCCTGACGCAACAGTACGCATAAGGCTGCACCAAGTATGCGCGGTAGTGCACACAAAAAATCCCGGACTTTATTCGCTATAAACGACTTGCAAAGCGCCTCGGGAAGCGGGTAACGGATTCTTTGAATAAGGGAAAACCACAAAATGTCCGACCAGACGGATTCGTGTTTTCACGTAAGGCAGAGGGGGCTCGCCACGCGACGGCGGCGTAGCGGCATGTTGGGCGAATGCCAGCATGCCGCGTTAGATGCGATGTGAGCGCGGACTCGAACCGGTGCGTTGGCCTCGCGCCAACCGTCCGGCATCGGGGTGGTGTTAATCGAGTCCGAGCAGCGCGAGATAGCGCGTCATGTCGCCTTCAGTGCGGAGGATTTCGATGAGCCGGTACGCGTGCGCGCGGCTCTCGATATGCTCCGGCAATGCCGCGAGTCCCACCGCCGTCGTGCGCTACGAGTCGGCAGCGAGCGCCTCGAGTTCCATTGCAACCCTTGGTATTGCGCCGGCCGGCCAGGCGAACACGCCGCCCGCGGCCACGCACAGCAGCAAGCCGAGCGTGCTCTGCGAGAGCGTCTGTAAAGTCTTCATTGCGGCCTGTTCCAGCCGCGCGCGACCGCGAACGTGACGGTGGCGCGTGCCAGTTCGAGTGAACTGTCGATCAACGTCAGCGGCGGATTCAACAGATGCCGCGCCGCCACGGGAATCTCGGTGCAGGCCATCACCGCTGCGCGCACATCCTGCGCGGCCAGCGTGCCGAGCACCGTCGAGAGGTGGCCCGCCGCCTGTTCGAGCGCGCCGGCCTTCACCTCGCGGATACACGTCGCGATGCTTTGCTGCAGGTCCGCGCCGGGCACCAGCGGCTCGATGTCACGCGCGTTTAGCGCGGCCTGATAGAAGCCCGACTTCAGCGTACCGCCGGTGCCGAGCACGGCCACCCGCCGCGCCGAAGCGGGCACCGCGGCCACGCAAGCCTCCGCGATATGCAACACCGGTGCGGCACTGCGCGCCGCGATTTGCGCATACCAGTGATGCGCCGAATTGCACGGAATCGCGATCAGCCCGACGCCGTTGCGGTTCAGCAGATCGATGCCTTCCAGCAGAGCGCCGAGACAATCCTCGCCTTCGCCGAGAATGGCCCGCGAGCGGTCCGGGATGTGCGGCAGATTGGCGACCAGCATCGGCAGATGCTGCTGGTCGCAGGAGGCGTCGGTGAGCTGCACGACCTTGGCCATGAAGTCGACCGTCGCGAGCGGCCCCATGCCGCCGAGGATTCCGATGAGTGCCATCGAGGCTCCTAGATCTTCAGCGGACGCGGGCAGATCAGCGTGACCGCGGCTGCGTCGGGGATCGCGAGAATCAGCGCGCGCAGCGCGCCCAGCGTTCTCGCGAGGCTATGGCTCGAACGCTTCCAGATGATCGCGGCCGCGAGCATCTGCAACCGCACTGACACGACGAAAAAAGCGATCGCGAACTGCAACCTTGCATGCAGCGGTCTCACGCCCGGCTCCCTTTTCCACCCATCTCCAGATCCCCTGTCGCCGGTCCGCCGGCTTATCCTGGTGTTGAACCCAATTGCAACTTCGTAGGTAAATGACCGCCTGCACCGGTTCTTTCGAGTGGTTCCAGGATCGTCGATGGCGTGCACGTTGAACCGATAGCTTGCGACAGGCTCACTTCGTCGGTCACCAAGGTATGCATCGGCCCGAGACGCCATCACATCGTTAACGGTCGCCATGTCGCGAACTTTAGTGGAGAGTCGCTATCACCGCTGGTCGCGGTGTAAAAAGCGGCGATCTGCCACCGAACATTGATTTGCTCCGCCATTAGCGATACCTTCTATCCTGGTCGTCGAATTGCGGTCAACGAGAGGAGACCCGTTTCGTGAAAAAAGCGTGGGCTTTCTCCGGTATCGTGGTCTTGAGCGCGATCCTCGGCGGATGCGGCAAGGGGGGATCGCAAAGCGCCACCGAGGCGTCGGGCGCATCCGCGAGCGAGGCGTCGGCTCCGCCAGCGGCAAGCGCGAGCGCTCCAGCCGTCGCGTCAGGCGCACTCGGCACCGTCACCAAAACACAGTTGCCGGGGGAGGCAACCGAAACACTGCGGCTGATCAAAGCAGGCGGCCCCTTCCCTTTCTCGGAAGACGGCGTCGTGTTCCGCAACAGCGCGGCATTGCTGCCGCAGCATCCACGCGGCTATTACCACACATACACGGTTCGCACGCCTGGGTCGACCGATCGCGGGCAACGCCGGATCATATGTGGTGGGCCGCGCAGGCAGACAGGCGACTGCTATTACACCGACGATTACTACGTCAGTTTCAAGCGCATTGCGGAGTAAGGCTGCCTTTACAGAACGAATAGCGTGATTGCTGCTGTTATTCCGTTGCGCAACGCATGCACAGCAAGCGTCGCGATAAAGGGATGACCTTTGCGCGAATCTTCAATCGCGAAGACCGTCGCCAAAATGCCACCCACAAACGTGCCGAGTACGACGTACGGTACGCTGTAACTATGACTCAAGCCGAATAGCAGAGCCGAAATACAGATTGCGATGCCAGTCTTGCAACGGAGTTTGCTTAGGACCCGAAGACATCCCCACTGATGAATTGTCGTCTCGATGAGCGGTGCCGCAACGCACCCTATCGCAATCAACTTGAAGACGTTGCCTTTTCCCAGGTCGGGCCCGCCCAGCGTCTGCCCAGACGCTAAAAAGGGGACGCAAATGAGCAACGGTATGATGGCCAGATACGTGCCTGCCAATGCCAGCACTATCAGCTTTGCCGTCGGTAATTCCAATAGCCGAAGTTTCACTCTCTGCAGGCATCTACGAGATGTCGCTAGCATGCGCCGTCCATGGTCTCTCAGGTCGTCGTTTTTTCTGGTTTGATTGTCTGCGATCCGGGCGTCGCCGTCGAATGGCTGCTCAATGATAAGTCATCCGAAAACCCTGGCCCATGCCGCCCGAAGACGTCGCGCGCGATCTTCAAAAAGATATGACGCAGCCAGCGTCAAGAGACCTGAAATAACACCCGTGACGATGTGCTCGACATAAGGGATGCGGTAGTGACTGACGTGTGCATAGGCGTCGCCCAACGCCGTCAGCGAGCCGACGATCAGCGCATTGCCGTATCGATTCCCGTAGAGTTTCGCAGCGGGCGTAAAGGTAAAAAGCACGGCAAGGAGCCCGGTGAGCAGACCCGTATGGAATGCAATCGCCCAGTGGGCGAGACTCATGATGTTGCCCCAGCTCCCCGGCATGCAGGTCATGCATGCGCTGGTCGGCTGCCAGAAACGCTGGACAAACAACCTGAAGCGGCGCTTCCACTCGATTGACATGAGGTTTTTCTCACCAATGCCGCTGTTACGGCCGACGCCAGCTCTTTGATAAGTCGGGGCGGGAGCGGCCATTCGAAAGATATCAGCCCTTCCCATCCTCCTGCCTCGCCGCAATCGCCGCAATCGCCGCGACAATCCGGCTCTGTGCGGCAACCAGTTGGTCATCCGTAGTCGCCACCAGCCACAGACGTGCTCGCTCCGCGATCCGGCGATTGTGGTCCTTCAACGGGCCCATCGCGGCAGCAGCCTTCCAGACCACCGGGCCGACCCGGCTTTGTCTGCCCGACGGCGCGCCGACAAGCAGGCAGTAAGGTCCCAGCGGAAGCGACACAAACGGAAGTGCCGGACTCGCACTCACGCGCCAGTCGATAAAAGGCGTCTCGCTGATAAGCAGCGGTGCGGGCAAGCCGTAAAGCACGCTGTAGTCGTACAGCGCCAGCTGTTCCGGCATGCCGGCGTACCTGCGCCGGACATCGTCGACCACCGCCGCGCGGATCTCGTCGTCGAACATGGGCTCCTGCGCGTAGCGGGCAAATGCCTCTCGCGCCTCCCATTGATAGGCGCTGAACACGCCGAGTTCAACGCAATCCTGCACCGCGCGTTGAACCTCCGCGACAGAACCGGCTTCCTCCGGCTTGCCTAACTGCGCAGCCCGCAAAAACCGGGCAAGTCCCGCCTCCTGGATCGTGGGACCCTCATTGGACACATCGTCCTGAGCGTCCTTGCCAAGGGGCACGTAAGTATATTTTTCGGCGGCGAAATGCGACTTCTTGCCTTCGTCGAATTTGATCACGCCATCGACGCAATCCAGATAACGAGTCCCGACTCGACCATGCTCCCAAATCCAGTTTTTCAGGAGCGGACGTAGTGGATGCGGTCTGTCTTGTTCGGCCATTGAAACCTCCAGGTGCCCCAGTATAGTTCCAAGTCGCGGATTGCTCCGTGGAGGACGTGGCGATCGTTAGCGTCTGCACGTTGACCTTTCACAACCCACGTTGTACACAACATGGAATGGACGCAAGCGCTTCAGGAAGCCACCGATGAGCCACCCCTTTTTCACGATTGGTCATTCCAACCGGCCGTTGCCCGAATTCGTGAGTCTGCTGAAGGAGGCGAAGATCGCGACGCTGATCGATGTGCGCAGTATTCCTCGCTCACGAACCAATCCGCAGTTCAATCAGGACACGCTGCCGGATGCGCTCGCGCCGGAGCATATCGACTACGCGCATCTGGCGGAACTGGGTGGGCGCCGCAGCAGGCGCAAAGACGATGCAGCGTCGCCCAATGTGTACTGGACTCATCCGGCGTTCCGCAATTACGCGGACTATGCGCTGAGCGACGCTTTCCGCGATGGTCTCGCGCAGCTTCTCGCGCTCGGCCACCGGCGCCGCTGCGCGATCATGTGCGCCGAAGCGGTCTGGTGGCGCTGCCACAGGCGTATCATCACGGATTACCTGCTGCTGCACGGCGAAACCGTACTGCACATCATGGACGCGCGTCACACAACCGTTGCAACGATGACACCGGGCGCGCAACCTCAACCCGACGGCACGCTGATCTATCCGGCTCAAACCACGGCCTGATCCGGCACGCGAAGCGACTGCCCGTCCGCTGTATTGCACGATTGCATGACTGTCACCACACAAGCCACATCGCTCGATAACCTTCTTCGCGAGATTCGCGCCTGCACACTCTGCTCGCCGGTGCTGCCGCACGCGCCGCGGCCGGTGCTGGCGGCATCCGCGCAGGCGCGTATTCTGATCATCGGCCAGGCGCCGGGTGCGCGCGTCCATGCGTCCGGCGTGCCATGGAGCGACGCGAGCGGTGCGCGGCTGCGCGCATGGCTCGACGTCGACGACACCACCTTCTACGACACGTCGAAATTCGCGGTCGTGCCGATCGGCTTCTGTTTTCCAGGCCGCGGCGCGAGTGGAGATCTGCCGCCGCGGCCCGAGTGCGCCGCCCGCTGGCACGAGGAACTGCTCGCGCACATTTCGTCGGTCCGGCTCACGCTGCTGGTCGGACAATACGCGCAGCGATTCGGACTGGGCAAGGCATTCGGGCCGACTTTGACGGACACGCTCGTGCGGTGGCGCGAATTCGGCCCACAAGTCGTGCCGCTGCCGCATCCGTCGCCGCGCAACATTGCCTGGTTCAAACGCAATCCGTGGTTCGACGCGAGCGTGTTGCCGACATTGCGCGAGCGAGTCGCGGCGGCATTGGCGACGCCCGACGCGTGAAGATCTCGCTGATCGACAGGTCACAATCAGCCGGCGGCAGCCGTTCGAGCCTTCAGCGATACCGGCTGATTTCCAGACCGGAGCCCACCGGCACCGACAGACTCGTCATTCCCGGCTTCGCGCGAACCGCGCGGATATAGCGCCACGCGTTCTCGCCACCCGGCCGGATCATATTGTCGGCGACAATGATCGCGCCCGGATTGAGCTTCGGATAAAACGCGTCGAGACACGGCACGTAGAGATCTTTCCAAAGATCGAGGAAGACGAAATCCGGCTTGATCGACATATCCTCGATCAGTGCGACCGCATTGCCGACCTTGAAGTCGACATAAGAAGCGAGGCCGGCGCGGCTCGCCATCTCGCGTGCATAGGCCGATTTGTCGTCGTGCAATTCCATCGTGGTCACCCGGCCGCGCGCCGCCCGCGCGGCTTGCGCGAGCCAGAGCGTCGCATAGCCATCCGACGTGCCGAGTTCGAGAATGTGCGGAGCATGCAGGCTTGCCGCAAGGATATGGATGAAACGCGCGGTCTCCAACGCCGCCGCGGTTACATGGCGACCTTTCGTTGCCTTCTGCTTATCGCGCCGGCGCGGCTCGCGCCCTTTCGTCGGCTCTTCTTGCGCGCGCTCCTGATAGGCGTCGAGCACGGCCAGAAAGTCGGGGTCCATCCGTCAGCGGCAGCCGATCGCGCAGCCGAGCAGGCTGAACGCGCCGACAATCCCCACGCCCGCGCCAAGCCCGAACGTTTCAAGCGACGTGGCGCAACCTTGCAGACCGCAGGCGCCAGCCAGCGCGGCCACCATGAGAAGCTGCCGGAAGCGGCTGCGCGCAAGCCGGCTATAGCGACTGCCGTGGATCATCGTTCCTCCTCCCGTGTTGATTGGCCTGTGCCAACGCGAAACGCCGCAGCGAGTGTAGCCAGCCGGTTTCATCGCGAAACGGCCGAATACCGGGGACAAAGAGCGAGTCGATTACAAAAGCTTCCGCCGACGTATCCGGTTTCTGCTCCGCGCAGCCCGTCAAGTCGCGGCCATTTCACACCGAATGCCGGTTTTCCCACATACCGACAGCTTACGGCTTGTCATCCTGATGGCTCAGGCGTGTGTTTTGGCGGGAGATGGCTATGTCGGTCTATGTCGATGAAGGGTTCAGGCCCTGTGTGACGGAATGCGCGACGGTCGCGTTCCGGGTGTGCTGTGACGATCGCGCGCAGATTTTCGAGGTCAGCGCCGACGCACTCGTCACCTTTTGCGGCGCGGCGAGCAAGCGCAAGGAAGATTTGCTCGTCGCATTCGAGGATGCGCAGTTCGAGATCCTCTCGGTCGCGGCGCAGAAATGGGCATTCAGACCGACGGAGCCGGTGCGTCTCGGCCTCGACGAATTCCGTATGGTCAGACATTAAACAGCAGGTATGCCAGAATCGCATCATGACCTGGATCGCCGCCCTGCCAATGTATAACGTCACGCCCGCGCTCGACCTCGAGTGGCGCGAGTGGCTCGCCGACGTGCTGCGCATGGTCAAGCCCGCGTGTCGCATCGTCGAGCCGGACGAGGAATTACACGGCTTCTGGCGGCGCCCCAATCTGCTGATCTCGCAGACCTGCGGTTATCCGTTCATGCATGGTCTGCAGCAACAGGTTCAACTGGTCGCCACGCCGCGCTTCGACGCTCCCGGTTGCGAAGGCGCGCATTACTCGAGCGTGCTGGTCACGCGGGCTGACGCGCAGTTCGATACGCTCGCGGCCTGCCACGGCGCGCGTGCTGCCTACAACCAGGACGATTCGAATAGCGGCATGAACGTGTTTCGCCACGCGGTGGCCCCGTTCTCACGCGCCGGCACGTTCTTCTGCTCGGTGTTGCGAACCGGCTCGCATCTCGGCTCGTTGCGCGCGGTGGCGGAGAATCGCGCGGACGTCGCCGCGATCGATTGCGTGACCTTCGCTTTCGTGTGCGACGAAATGCCGGAACTGGCCCGCCAGGTTCGCCGGATCGGTATGACAGCGCCCTCGCCGGGCCTGCCTTTGATCGCCTCGGACACGGTGCCCTCGGCGACCATCGAGGCACTGCGCGAAGCGCTGAACGAGGCGCTCGTGAACCAGCCCGAACGCGCAAAACGCCTGCGTTTGCAGGGATTTTCCGTATTGCCGCCCTCTGACTACGAGCGCATCGAGCAACTCGAAAACGAGGCGCGCGCCGTTGGCTATACGCGCCTCGCCTGAGGTCTGAAGCTGAGGCCTGAGCCGCGGATTTACTGCTGCTGCACGTCCAGCACCAGAAGCTGCGCGCCATCGGCAACCTGATCGCCGACCGAGTACAGCACTTCCGACACCGTACCGGTCGCCGGCGCACCGATGGTGTGCTCCATCTTCATCGCTTCCATCACGATCAGCGGCGTGCCTTTCTCCACCACGGCGCCCGGTTCGACCAGCACCGCGATCACCTTGCCCGGCATCGGCGCGGTCAGGCGGCCTTCGCCGCCTTCGGCATCCGCGGCATGCGCGAGCAGGTTCTGCCATTCGAACGACAGCGCCTCGCCGAGGCAGAACACATGGAACGTATCGCCATCGACGAACACGCGGCCCGTTGCGCGCGCATCGCCGATCGTCGCGCGGTATTCATGCAGGCCGCTGCCCTCGGACCAGCTGAAGTCCTCGCGCACGCCGTCGTGTTCGAGCGTTTGCGTGCCGCCGTCGCGCGCGAACGTGACGGTGAAGGTGCTTTCGCTGTCGCTGCCCGCGCTACCCGCGCTGCCGCTCTCCAGATCGCGCCAGCCGAGCGTCTGCGTGTAGCCGCCATTCAGGCGCCAATGCGACAGCGCATCCCACGGCGACGCGCCATGCGCCGTGCCGCCTTCGCGCTTGAGCAACGCCGCGCAAGCCAGCGCGAGCGCTTCCTTGAACGGTTTCTTGCGCGGCGCGAACAAGGCGTCGTGATGACGTTCGATCAAACCGGTGTCGAGATCGCCCGTTGCAAACGGCTCGCTCGCGACGATGCTTTGCAGGAACTCGACGTTGGTATGCGGGCCGACCACCTCGCAGGCATGCAGCGCGCGGCTCATACGCGCGAGCGCCTCTTCACGCGTCGCGCCGTGCACGATCAGCTTGGCGATCATCGGATCGTAGAACGGCGTGATGGTGTCGCCTTCACGTACGCCGCTGTCGATACGCACCGGTGCCTTGCGTCCAGATTCGCCGAGACCCGCCGCGCCTGAGCCGGCCGCGTCGAGGGTGAACTCCACGCCTTCCGGCATGCGCAGATGCTTGAGCGTGCCCGTCGACGGCAGGAAGCCGCGCGCCGGATGTTCGGCATAGATACGCGCCTCGATCGCGTGGCCGTCGATCTTCAGCTGTTCCTGCGTGAGCGGCAGTGCTTCGCCAGCGGCGACGCGCAGTTGCCATTCCACCAGATCTTGGCCGGTCACCATCTCCGTGACCGGGTGTTCGACCTGCAGGCGCGTGTTCATTTCCATGAAGTAGAAGTCGCCCGTGCCGGTCATGATGAACTCGACCGTGCCCGCGCCGACGTAATTCACCGCACGCGCGGCCGCTACCGCCGCATCGCCCATTTCGCGCTTGATTTCAGCGGCCAACCCGGGCGCCGGCGCTTCTTCCAGCACCTTCTGGTGACGCCGCTGCACGGAGCAGTCGCGATCGAACAGATAGACTGCGCCGCCGTGACGATCCGCGAACACCTGCACTTCCACGTGACGCGGCCGCGTCAGATACTTTTCGATCAGCACGCGATCATTGCCGAAGCTGCTTGCCGCTTCCCGCTTGCACGACGCCAGCGCCGCCGCGAAATCCTCGCTGCGCTCCACCACGCGCATGCCCTTGCCGCCGCCGCCCGCGCTGGCCTTCAGGAGCACCGGATAACCGATCGCATCCGCCTCGCGGTGCAATAGTTGTGGGTCCTGATCGTCGCCGTGATAGCCCGGCACGAGCGGCACGGCGGCTGCGTGCATCAGCGCCTTCGCGGCAGCCTTGGAACCCATCGCGGCGATGGCCTCGACCGGCGGTCCGATGAAGACGATGCCGGCCGCCTCGCACGCATGCGCGAAGTCTTCGTTTTCCGACAGAAAGCCGTAGCCCGGATGCACCGCCTGCGCGCCGGTGGCGCGCGCGGCTTCGATAATCCGTTCGACGCGCAGATAACTTTCCGCCGCTGTCGAGCCGCCGATATGCACCGCCTCATCGCACGCGGCCACGTGTTTCGCGTTGGCGTCCGCATCGGAATAGACGGCCACGCTCGCGATGCCGAGCCGCTTGCAGGTCGCGGCGACGCGGCACGCAATCTCGCCCCGGTTGGCAATCAGGATCTTGTTGAACATGAAATGTCTCGATGAAGTGAGCCGTTTTTTTCGGGGCTGTTGTTCTGATCAAGGCGCGCCGGGCGCCCTGGAATAGGTGCTTCAGTTGCGCCAGGCCGGCGTGCGTTTTTCGAGGAACGACGCGACGCCTTCGCGGCCTTCCGCGCCGGCACGCGTACGTGCGATGCGCGCCGCCGTGTCCTCGATCATAGCCTCGTTCAACTCGTGGCCCGCAATGTCCTGCACGAGTTGTTTGCACGCGCGCACGGCTTGCGGACCGTTGGCGCACAGCGTATCGGCAATCTGCCGCACGGTGGCGTCGAGTTGCTCCATGCTCACCGCTTCGCTGACGAGCCCGAGACGCAACGCCGTCGCGCAATCGAACTGCTCGGCGGTCGTGAAATAGCGGCGCGATGCCTGCTCGCCCAACGCGCGAATCACATACGGCGCGATGGTGGCGGGAATCAGACCGAGCCGCGCTTCCGAGAGGCAGAAGCGCGCGCTTTCAACCGCCACCACGATGTCGCATGCCGAGATCAAGCCCATGCCGCCCGCGTACGCGTCGCCGTTCACGCGCGCGATCACCGGTTTGTTGCAGCGATAGATCGACGACAGCATGTTCGCCAGCAGCATGGCGTCGGCGCGATTCTCGTCGTCCGAGTAACCGGCCATCTTCTTCATCCAGTTCAGATCCGCGCCCGCGCAGAACGCCTTGCCGTTCGCGGCGAGTACCACCGCGCGAATGTCGTCGCGCTCGTTGAGCGCCGTGAAGGCCGAGGTCACTTCGGCAATCATCGTTTCGTTGAACGCGTTGCGCACGTCCGGACGATTCAACGTGACCGTCGCGATCGCTCCGGCGAATTCGACATTCAGTGTTTCGTATTGCATCGTCGCTGCTCCCGCGCGTGGTTGCGTTGCCTGGCGCATCGTCACATTCTGAACACGCCGAACCGCGTGTCTTCGATTGGCGCATTCATCGTGGCCGACAAGCCGAGACCGAGCACGTCGCGCGTTTGCGCCGGGTCGATCACGCCGTCGTCCCACAGACGCGCGCTCGCGTAGTACGGGTGGCCCTGATGTTCGTATTGCTCGCGGATGGGCTGCTTGAACGCCTCTTCTTCTTCGGCGCTCCACGAACCGCCCTTGCCTTCGATGCCGTCGCGCTTGACCGTGGCCAGCACCGAGGCCGCCTGTTCGCCGCCCATCACCGAGATGCGCGCGTTCGGCCACATCCACAGGAAGCGCGGCGAATACGCGCGGCCGCACATGCCGTAATTGCCCGCGCCGAACGAACCGCCGATGATCACCGTGAACTTCGGCACCTTGGCTGTGGCCACCGCCGTCACCATCTTCGCGCCGTTGCGCGCGATGCCTTCGTTTTCGTATTTGCGGCCCACCATAAAACCGGTGATGTTCTGCAGAAACACGAGCGGAATCTTGCGCTGGCAGCACAACTCGATGAAGTGCGCGCCCTTGAGCGCCGACTCCGAAAACAGAATGCCGTTGTTCGCGATGATGCCGACCGGGTGCCCCCAGATATGCGCGAACCCACAGACGAGCGTGGTGCCGTAGCGCGCCTTGAATTCGTCGAAAGCGGAGTCGTCGACGATACGCGCGATCACCTCGCGAATATCGAACGGCTTGCGGGTATCCACGGGAATCACGCCGTACATGCTCTTCACGTCGTAGCGCGGCGGCTTCGGCTCCTGCAACGCAAGCGGCACCTGCTTGCTGCGATTCAGATTGCCGACGATGCTGCGCGCAATCCCCAGCGCATGCGCGTCGTTCTGCGCGAGATGATCGACCACGCCGGACAGACGCGTATGCACGTCGCCGCCGCCGAGGTCTTCCGCGCTCACCACTTCGCCGGTCGCGGCTTTCACCAACGGCGGGCCGCCGAGAAAAATCGTCCCCTGATTCTTGACGATGATCGACTCGTCGCTCATGGCCGGCACATACGCGCCGCCCGCGGTGCACGAACCCATCACGACGGCGATCTGCGGAATGCCCGCCGCCGACAGATTCGCCTGGTTGAAGAAGATGCGGCCGAAGTGATCGCGGTCCGGAAACACATCGTCCTGATTCGGCAGATTCGCGCCGCCCGAGTCGACCAGATACACGCACGGCAAGCGATTTTCGGCGGCGATTTCCTGCGCCCGCACGTGCTTTTTCACGGTGACGGGATAGTAGGTGCCGCCCTTGACCGTTGCATCGTTGCAGACGATCACGCACTCCTGACCCGCGATCCGGCCAATGCCGGTGATGACGCCCGCACCTGGCGCGTCGTCGTTGTACATGCCGTAGGCCGCGAGTTGCGAGAACTCCAGAAACGGCGTGCCCGGATCGAGCAGCTTCTCGATGCGCTCGCGCGGCAGCAGTTTGCCGCGGCCCGTGTGTTTGTCGCGCGCCGCCTGACCGCCGCCCAGCGCGAGCTTCTCGACTTTCGCGCGAAGGTCGGCGACCAACGCTTCGAGCGCCGCCGCGTTGGCGCGGAAGTCGTCCGAGCGCGGATTCAGCTTTGATTCGATGATCGGCATTACGTGGCTCTCCTGTTCGCCGCTTCTTATTCGCTTCGGGCCGTGGCGCTCATGCCGTTTCGGCGAACAACTCGCGGCCGATCAGCATGCGGCGGATTTCGCTCGTACCGGCGCCGATTTCATAGAGCTTCGCATCGCGCCACAAACGGCCGACCGGATACTCGTTGATGTAGCCATTGCCGCCGAGAATCTGGATCGCCTCGCCCGCCATCCACGTGGCCTTTTCGGCCGTGTAGAGAATCACGCCCGCGCAGTCTTTGCGCACCTGGCGCACGTGTTCCTTGCCGAGCGTGTCGAGTTGACGGCCCACCGCGTAGAGATACGCGCGGCACGCCTGCAACGTGGTGTAGAGATCGGCCACCTTGCCTTGAATGAGCTGGAATTCGCCGATCGACTGGCCGAACTGCTTGCGGTCGTGGATATACGGCACGACCGCGTCCATGACCGCGACCATGATGCCGGTCGGGCCACCGGCGAGCACGGCGCGTTCGTAGTCGAGACCGCTCATCAGCACTTTCGCGCCGCCGTTCAATTGGCCGAGAATGTTTTCTTCCGGCACTTCCACGTCCTGGAACACGAGTTCGCCGGTATGCGAGCCGCGCATGCCGAGCTTGTCGAGCTTCTGCGCAACGGAGAAACCCTTCATGCCCTTCTCGACGATAAACGCGGTAATGCCGCGCGAATTCGCTTCGGGATCGGTTTTGGCGTAGACCACCAGCGTGTCGCAATCCGGGCCGTTGGTGATCCACATCTTGGTGCCGTTGAGCACGTAGTGGTCGCCCTTTTTCTCCGCGCGCAGCTTCATGCTGACCACGTCAGAGCCCGCATTCGGCTCGCTCATGGCGAGCGCGCCGACGTGTTCGCCTGACACCAGCTTGGGCAGATACTTCTGTTTTTGCGCTTCCGTGCCGTTGCGATGAATCTGGTTGACGCACAGATTCGAATGCGCGCCGTACGAGAGACCGACCGAGGCCGACGCGCGCGAGATCTCTTCCATGGCGATCATGTGCGCCGTGTAGCCCATGTTCGCGCCGCCGTATTCTTCCGAGACCGTCATGCCGAGCACGCCCAGATCGCCGAACTTGCGCCACAGGTCCATGGGAAACTGATCCGTGCGATCGATTTCCGCGGCACGCGGGGCGATTTCTTTTGCAGCGAATCCCGCAATGCTGTCGCGCAGCATTTCGATTTCTTCGCCGAGCGGGAATTGCAAACCGGGCAGGTTGCTCATTGCAGTGTCTCCAGAGTTCGTTGGCGGCCGGCCTGGGTTGGGCCCGGCTGGGTCCGGTTGCGGCTCGGCGGACGGCGGCGGCCCGGCGGCTTTGTGAGCCGCCCCTGCCGTCACGCACGAGGCGCGAAACGTTCAAGGCGCATTTCACGCTAGATTTACGTAAGCGTCAATAGGTATTTTTGAGTGTTACTCAGAAACTGAAGCAGCCGCCTACAACATGACTTTGGCGTGATAGCATCGCACTCATCGGGCTCGATTCGCATCTACATCAGCGGAATGAGCCTCACAAATCTGAACTGGACTCATATGACGGTTGCCACGAAGGCCGAGTTACCCGCCTCGCGCCGCCAGCCGGCCGGGCGCAAGTCGCAGCAACGCGTGAAGGAGATTCTTCAGGCGGGGCGCGACGTGTTCTCCGAAAAGGGCTACGAGCGCGCGACCACCGCCGAGATCGCGCAGCGCCTCGGCATTTCCGAAGCGACCGTGTTCAGCTATTTCCGCGGCAAACGCGAGCTGTGCGCGCGCGTGATCGGCGACTGGTACGACGAGATCATCGAAGCGATCGAATCCGGTTTGCCGCGCGACGGCAATGTGCGCCAGCAGTTTGCGTTCATCGTTCGCACGCATTTGCGTTTGATGCTCGTGAACGGCACGGATCTCTGCGCGCTGGTGTTGTCCGAAGGCCGGGCGCGGCATCATGAGTTGAGCGAGGCGCTCACCGAGTTGCAGCGCCGCTATACCGCGCCGTTGATGCGCGTGCTGGCGCAAGGCCAGGAGAGCGGGCAGATTCGTGCCGACATGCCATTGCGCCTGTTGCGCTCGATGGTGTTCGGGCCGATGGAGCATGTGCTGTGGGATGCCACGCTCGCCAACCGGCACATCGATATCGATGCCACGGCGGACCAGTTGATCGACGTATTGTGGGCGGCGCTGACGCCGCCGGATCTCGCGGTGAGCGCGTTGCAGCAGTTCAGGGTGGAGGTGGCGGAGGCGAACCGGCGGTTCGAGGAGGCGACACGCGGGGCAATGGATACGCCGGCTGAAGGCAACGAATAGCAGCAGCGAATAGCGGCCGCAATCTCGTAGTTGTGCACTTCAGTTCTACGGCGAAAAAACGGCTAATCTACTGCTTCCCCGCGCGAAGTCAGATGGAGAAGCCAAGTGCCGAAAGAACCCGCCGCAAAGACCACAAAAACCACGAACATCCGCGTCGGCATAGGCGGCTGGACCTACGCGCCGTGGCGCGGCACCTTCTACCCATCCGACCTCACGCAAAGTCGCGAACTCGAATACGCGAGCAGGAATCTCACATCGATTGAAATCAACGGCACGTTTTACGGTTTGCAGAAACCTGCGAGCTATGAAAAGTGGTACCAGGAAACCCCGGACGATTTCGTCTTTTCGCTGAAGGCGCCGCGTTACGCGACCAACAGAAAAGTGCTCGCCGAGGCGGGCGAAACGATTGAACGCTTCTTCGGCAGCGGAGTGCTGCTGCTCAAACAGAAGCTCGGTCCAGTCAACTGGCAATTCGCGCCCACCAAGAAATTCGACAAGGAAGACTTCGAAGCCTTTCTGAAGTTACTGCCGGCCAGTATCGAAGGCCAGAAGCTCAGGCATGCGATCGAAGTCCGCAACGACACCTTCAAGACGCCGGAATTCATCGCGCTGGCCCGCAAATACAAAGTTGCCGTTGTCCTCGCCGGCGACAGTGAATACCCGCAGATCGCCGACATCACGGCGCCCTTCGTATACGCCCGCATCATGGGCACCACAGACAAACAGGCCAAAGGCTATTCGACCAAAGCGCTCGACGCGTGGGCCGAACGCGCGCGGCAACTGGCGGCAGGCACCACACCCGACGACCTGGAAACCTGCGCGGATGCACCCGCGAAAACCGCCGCGCGCGACGTCTACCTCTACGTGATCAGCGGCTTCAAGGAACGTAATCCGGCGGCCGCCATGGCGCTGATCAAACGGCTCTGACAGGCGGCTCCCGGCCGCATGGCGCGAATGTCATAATCCCGGCAGCGAAGACAAGCACAATCGACGCACCCACACACACGCAGTCAGGCCGCAAGGCCGCTTCATCACAAGGTCCGGGAGAATATTTTGAGCGCCATCGACAATCCTTTGCACGATCAGGAAGTCGGCTCGGCCGACGCCACCCAGGACACCACGCGCATCGACGACGTTCGGATCGGCGCGGTTCGTCCACTGATTTCCCCTGCCCTGCTGCAGGACGAGTTGCCCGTACCGCCTTCGGTGCAGACGCTGGTCGAGAAGACCCGCGCGGAAATCGCCGACATTCTGCATGGCCGCGACAACCGGCTCGTGATGATCGTCGGACCGTGTTCGATTCACGACCACGATCAGGCAATCGAATACGCCCACAAACTGAAAGTCGCCGCCGACACCTACAAAGACGAGTTGCTGATCGTCATGCGGGTCTACTTCGAGAAGCCGCGCACCACGGTCGGCTGGAAAGGCTATATCAACGACCCGCGTCTGGACGGCAGTTTCCGCATCAACGAAGGTCTACGTCTTGCGCGGCAACTGCTGCTCGACATCAACGGTCTCGGCTTGGCGACGGCCACCGAGTTTCTCGATCTGCTGAGCCCGCAGTACATCGCCGATCTGATCGCGTGGGGCGCCATCGGCGCGCGCACGACGGAGAGCCAGAGCCATCGTCAGCTGGCATCGGGTCTGAGCTGCCCGATCGGTTTCAAGAACGGCACGGACGGCGGCGTGCAGATCGCCGCGGACGCGATCGTCGCCGCGCGCGCGAGCCACGCGTTCATGGGCATGACGAAAATGGGCATGGCCGCGATCTTCGAAACGCGCGGCAACGACGACGCGCACGTGATCCTGCGCGGCGGCAAGAAAGGGCCGAACTACGACAGCGCGTCGGTGGAAGCCACCTGCGAGGCGCTCAAATCAGCGGGTTTGCGCGAGCAGGTCATGGTCGACTGTTCGCATGCGAACTCCGGCAAGTCGCATTTGCGTCAGCTGGAGGTGGTGCAGGATCTGGCGCAGCAACTGTCGCAGCGCGAGCGCCGCATTATCGGCGTCATGCTGGAAAGTCATCTGGAAGAAGGCCGTCAGGATCTGAAGCCAGGTGTGCCGTTGCGTCACGGCGTGTCGATCACGGATGCTTGCGTCAGTTGGGCGCAGACCGAACCGGCGCTCGAAACACTCGCCGAGGCCACCCGCAAACGTCGCGCGGGCTGAGCGCGCGCCGCGCCGCCAACGCCGCGTCGAACACGCCCCCGAGGAAGCCCCTTGGGGGAGAGTACAAAAACACACGCGCCGCACCATCCGCCGATCGATCCACCTTACCGGGGTTGGGCAGCGCGTGATTCCTCACGCCCGATGCATCGCTCGCCGCACGCCATGGCAGCGCACGTGGATGCTCCGGCGCGAAGCGCGTTGCATTACGACGCGTTGACAGCTTCCTTGAACGCCTTGCCAGCGGTGAACTTCACCGTCTTGGCAGCCGCGATCTGGATCTCGGCACCCGTCGACGGATTGCGGCCCACGCGTGCTGCGCGCGCGCCAGTCGAGAAAGAACCGAAACCGACCAGTTGCACCGTGTCACCACCCACCACGGCTTTGGTCACCGCTTCGACGATCGCGTCGATGGTTTGGCCGGTGGCCGCTTTGCTTTCGCCCGTCGCTGCGGCGACTGCATCAATCAGTTCCTGTTTGTTCATAGCACTTCCCGTATGGTAATCATGGAACCGGCGCCACATCTGTTGCGCCGGGACCGACACACTAACGCATAGGCGCGGGTTCGCGCAAACCTTGGGTGTAAGCCTTGTATCACCCGCCCACAGGGAATTTGACGATTTTTCCCGGCAAAGTGCCATAAGAATCGCGCCCTTGGCCGCTTCTTCGGCTAGATATGTGTTTTCGCGTTATCACAATCCGTTGCAATTTCAGTGCTTTAGCACGTCGAAAGCCGCTACCGGCGGGCTTTTTTACTATCCTATGGTGGATTGGGAAGACTCGATATTTGTCAGGCGCCGCGGCATTAAATAGAGAATCCGGGAGAAATAAAAAAATGAAATTTCGCCATATTGCAACATGCGCACTGCTCGCCGCGACGTCGTGCGTGCTCGCCGCGACGTCGTGCGGCGCTCTCGCAGCGGACGACAACAGCTGCGCCACGCTCGTCGGCACAGCAAATTCACCCGCGCCGCAGAGCTTTCAGATACGCGACGGCGAGCCGGTCGACCTGGTGAGCGGCGCCCGAACGGTGCACGGCAAGCTGCTGGTTTTCGGCGACGGCGGCGTTGTCCGGGCCTATTGGCAGCCCGAGAACAGCCCGGAAAAATATGTGCTGGCGAATGCCGGCGTGAATAGCGTGCGGCTCGTCTCCACACCGCCGCAAGGCATGCCCGCGCAGAATGGCCAGCCCGGCACCACGCTCGCGCCGCAACGCGTGCTCTCATGCCCGGCGCTTTGACTCAGCGCACCTGTCACTTCTGCCGCTCTGGACCCGGAACAAATGACACGCAAAGCGCGGCAGCCCGGTCGTACTTACCGTTTATTCGCACAGCGATCGATTTCTATCTGACCCGCCCTCAAGGTCCCATCGGTCATGCCGATATACAAAGCTGCGTGTGCTGCGCAAACGTTTAAAGGGACGGGGATGATTCTGTTAGTCAAATTGAGGGAGGCGCTGTCGGTCGCGGAACGCGACCCCGAACTGGTACGTTCGCAGCTCGAAGCATTCGGCCACCAGGTCCCGCTTCTCTATTTCATCCTGCTCGTCAATACAGCGGCCGTTGCGATCACACACGTGAACTGCGCACCGGCCTGGCTGTCGATCTACTTTCCCGCGACGCTGTGCACCCTGTGCATCATCCGGTGCATTCACTGGTGGCGGCTTCGGCACCGCGTCCTGACTCTCGACAAAGCAGTGCCCGAAGTGCGCAAGCTGACCTGGCTTGCGGGCCTCTTCGCCGTCGCATTCAGCGCCTGGTCCTTGTTCCTTTTCCCCTACGGCACCGCGTATGAACAGACGCAGGTGGCGTTTTACATGGCGACCACGCTGGTCGGCTGCGTGTTCTGCCTGATGCACCTGCGCGCGGCGGCCATGCTGCTGCTGTCGATCGTCATCCTAAGCTTTTCGATATTTCTGGTGTTCACAGGCTATCCGGTCTTCATTGCGATGGCTGTCGACATGACCCTCGTCGGCATTGCGCTCGCCTTTATCATTCAGCTGTATTGCCGGACCTTTGCCGATGTGGTGCACGCACAGCGCGAATTGCAGGCGAGCCAGCAGAAGACGCAGCGCCTGAGCGACGACAACTTCCGGCTCGCGAGTATCGACAGTCTGACGGACCTGCCTAACCGGCGCAGTTTCTTCGCCTCGTTGCGCGCCTTGTCCGAACAGGCGATCGGCACAAGTGGCGGCTTCAATGTCGGACTGATCGATCTGGACGGTTTCAAGCAGGTCAACGATATCTACGGCCACGCCAGCGGCGATCTCGTTCTTCAGGAAGTCGGCTCGCGGCTGTTGGCGCTTGCCGAGCCCGGCATTTTCTTCGCACGCCTCGGCGGCGACGAATTCGGCGTGCTGGCGCAGCACAAGCTGACGGACGAGACTCTCGTCGAGTTGGGCGAGCGCATCTGTGAGGCGCTCGGTCAACCGTACCGGGTCGCCGGCAATGTCGCCGAGTTGTCGGGCACGATCGGCTGGGCCGCGTTTCCCGAGGCCGGCACGACGGTGGCGCAGGTGTTTGAACGCGCGGACGCCGCGCTATACGTCGGCAAGGAAAGCCGGCGTGGCACGCCCGTCATCTTCTCGACCGAACATGAAACGCGCATCCGGCGTTCGAGTCTCGTTACCCAGGAGCTGCGTCACGCGGACCTCGAGTCGGAACTGTTTCTGGAATTTCAGCCGATTTACGACGTGGTCACGCAACGCACCCTTGGTATGGAAGCGCTCGGGCGCTGGCATAACACCCGGCTCGGCGCCGTGAGGCCGGAAGAATTCATTCGGATTGCCGAGCGAACCGAACTGATTCTGCGCATCACGGACGTCCTGCTGCACAAGGCGCTCGACGAAGCCGCGCGCTGGCCGTGCGAGCTCTATCTGTCGTTCAATCTGTCGGCGATCGATATCTGCACTTCCGCGCGCGCCGGCCGGTTGATCGATATCGTGTTGGCTAGCGGCGTGCCGCCGCATCGCGTGTCGTTCGAAATCACCGAGACCGCCGTGACGCGCGATTTCGAACAGGCCCGCAGCTCGCTCACCATGATCAAGAAAGCCGGCTGCCGCGTGTCGCTCGACGACTTCGGCACCGGTTACTCGAGCCTCAGCTACGTGCACCGCCTGCCCTTCGATACGATCAAGATCGATCGCAGCTTCATGACGGACGTGGATACCAACAGCGCGTCGAAGAAGATCGTCAAGTCGGTACTCGACCTGTGCCGCAATCTTGGACTCGAATGCGTGGTGGAGGGACTCGAGACGGCATCGCAAGTCGAGGTCGTCAAGACGCTTGGCGCACGCGCGGTACAGGGTTATCTGTTCAGCCGGCCGATGCGGGCGAGCGCAATCGCCGCGTATCTGCAAACGGCGCAGGGGCACGACTACGCTGTGCAAATGCTGCCGTAGTCGATGCCCCGCGTCTTGTCGTCTCGCTCTCTATTGCCCCACGCTGTCCGCGCCGCCGAATTCACGCGGCAGGATCATCTGCTCGGGTATCTCAGCGCCTTTGACGCGCGCGGCCAAGTAGTACAGCAAGGCGGGCGCGACTAGTCCGACGACCCACGAAATATCGGTGCCGCCCAACGATTCCACCAATGCGCCCGTGTAGAAGCTCGTCGCGATGAACGGCATCTGGATAAGCACTCCGAATGCGTAGACCGCAATGCCCGTCGTATTCCGCGACCATAGCGGCCATAGCGGCCATAGCGGCCATCGGGGTCGAATAACGCCGGCACTTCTTCGGCGATGCGCGTGCGGCGCCTCGCCGCCTTCACCACGGTGCTTAACGCGCCGCGTTTCCGTATTCGAGTTTCGGGTACCAGTCCGTACCGCGTCCGCCCGGCGTCATATCGAGCACGGTCCAGATGGGCATCACGTCCGGCGCGCCGCGTGGATCCTGCCCGGGGTCCGCGGTCGATGGTCCCATCTCCTCTGCCCAGAAGTGCCGCACCGTGCCGCCCGAGCGCGTGAACACGTTGAACGCGGGGTTGTCGTCGCCGGCCGGATCTTCCGCCGCGTAGTCGCGATTGAAGGTGTTGCCACCCGACGAATACAGCCGCAGATGCCGCCAGCCGCGCTCCTGCTTGAACGCCACCAGCTTCTCGATCGGCGAGCGCGCGATGATGGCAAACGCCACGCGCTGCAGCATGTCGGGCATTTCGCCGTCGTATGCGCTCAGCAGCGACGTGCACATCGGACACGGCCGGGCGCGCTGCGGGCCGAACATCCAGTTGTAGGTGACGAGCGTGTCGTGTTCGCCGAACATGTCCGATAGCTTCACCGGGCCTGCTTCGCCCATGAAAACATAATCTTCCGGCACGACGCCGCCTGGCGGCAGTGCGCGGCGCTGTTCGGCGACCCGTTCGATATGGCGTCGCAACTCGATTTCCTCGGCGAGCAGTTCGTTGCGCGCACGGCGATAGTCGGCGCTTTCGCCGGGAAAGCGGCTCGGCGTATCGGCCGCCAGTTGCCAGGCCGGCTTCAACGTTTGTGCAGATGCGGATACGTCAGTCATCAGCCATCTCCTGTTACGGAACAAGGATAAAGGACGCAAGCAGCGCGCCGCGACCGCGAGCGCATTCTCGTCCTCCATGTAGTCACGACGAATCAAACGGTGGCAAATCGACAGCATCGATCGAAACTTTTTGCTGCAACGCTCGCGCCTGCCGCAACGGCAACCCAAAGCGCCCGGCAAGGTATCCTTTAACGCAACAGCACGCGCGCCAGCCGCGCCGTCCATGGAGATGCAACATGCCGCTTCGTCTGCCACCGTTGCCGGCGCTTCGTTTCTTCGAAGCGGCCGGCAGGCATCAGAGTTTCAAACTTGCCGCCGCGGAACTGAATGTCACGCCGAGCGCGATCAGCCACGGCATTGTCGGCCTGGAACAGGCGCTCGGCGTCGAACTGTTCGCGCGCGAGCCGCGCGGCATTTCGCTCACGGCGAGCGGCGCGGACTATCTGTCGTACGTCTCTGAAGCGTTTTCGCTGATCGCCATCGGCACGCAGCGTCTGCCGAATCACCGCGCGGATCGCCCGATCGCGCTGAGTTGCGCGCCGACTTTCGCCTCGCGCTGGTTGCTGCCGCGCCTTGCCGGCTTCCGCGCGCGCTGGCCGAATGTGAACGTGAGCGTCGATACCTCGCATCGGCAAGTCGGCTTTCCCGTCGACGGGTTCGATTTCGCGGTCCGCATGAGCCGTGCGCCGGTCGCGGGCACCGCGTGGACGCGGCTGTTCGGCGAGCGCTTCGTGCCCGTATGCAGCCCCGCATATCTGGCGAATCTGTGCGACGAGCAGGGCAACGCCGACCTGCGTCGCGCGACGCTCATTCACGTCAACGCCGCCAGCGAGGACTGGCAGGCATGGTTCGATGCGACCGGCGCCGAGGGCATCGATACCACCGCGGGCCTGCGCGTCGACACGATCCAGCTTGCCTTCGAAGCCGCCGCGATGGGTCTTGGCGTCGCGCTCGGCAGACGCCCGCTGGTGGATCGCGATATCGACAACGGCACGCTGGTGCAAGCCTGTGCGGCGACGATCGCGTCCACCACGGCCTACTGGTTGGTGAGCGCGGAAAACGCGGATCGCCGGCCGGAGCTTTTCGATTTCAAACGCTGGCTGGTGAGCGAGGCCGAGCACTTCGACACTCACGCCAACCCTGCCGACCAGGCACTGCAAAGCACCGCCAATTAAACCGCATGTCCGTTCGCACAGGTGAGCCACGCTCACCTGTCGTCGAAAACTTATCTTTTGCCGCTTCTGACGCTCGCTGCGACCATATGTCGAAGGAGATCAGAACCATGTCCACCGCCGACAGCAAACGCTTCGCCCCCGCATTCAATCAGACGACGCTCGTGATCCTCGCCGGCGCGCTCATTCTGAGCGCCGCGATGGGGATCCGGCAGACCTTTGGCCTTTTCATCGGGCCATTCTCGTTCGACCGCGGCTTGCCGGTCACGCTGATCGCATTCGCGATCGCGCTGCACAATCTCGTGTGGGGTTTCGCCCAGCCGTTCGCGGGCGCCGCCGCGGATCGCTACGGCTCGGCGCCGGTGGTCGCGTTCGGCGCGACGACGTTCGCGGCGGGACTCGGCCTCGCGGCCGTGGCGCCCAGCGGCGCCATGCTGATCGTCGGCATGGGACTGCTGGTGGGAATCGGCGTGAGTTGCACGACCTTCGGCGTGGTGCTGCCGGCGGTCGGCCGCATCGCTTCGCCGGAAAAACGCAGCATGGCGATGGGGCTCGTCAGCGCCGGCGGCTCCGCGGGCCAGGTGCTGATGGTGCCGCTCGTACAAGGCATCCGCCTCAGTTCGGGCATCGCGACGTCGCTCTTCGTCCTGGCTTTCCTGATGCTGCTGATCGCGCCGCTCGGCATGGTGCTCGACCGGCGCGCGCGGGTCGGCACGCCCGTGCAGGAAACGCCGGCCGCGCCGCTTCGCAAGGTGCTGGGTCAAGCGGCCAGGCATCGCGGCTACCGGCTGCTGTCGCTCGGTTTCTTCACTTGTGGGTTCCAGCTTGCCTTCATCGCCACGCATCTGCCCGAATATCTGTCGCTTTGTCATATGCCGCTCGGGCTCGGCGCCACCGCGCTCGCGCTGATCGGCCTGTTCAACATGGCGGGCAGTTGGGCCTGCGGCTGGCTGGGCGGCCGCTTCCGGCAGCACTATGTGCTCGGCTGGCTTTACGTGATTCGCAGCGTGACGATCGGCGCGTTCTTTCTACTGCCGAAAAGCCCCGCGTCGGTGGTGGTCTTTGCGGCCGTGATGGGGCTGACCTGGCTCGGCACCGTGCCGCTCACGAGTGGACTGGTCGCGAAAGTATTCGGCACGCGCCATCTCGGCAGCCTGTTCGGGGTCTGCTTTCTGAGCCATCAGATCGGCTCGTTTCTCGGCGCGTGGCTCGGCGGTCTGGTGTTCGATCTGACGGGCTCGTATTCGCTGCTGTGGGAAGCGACGGTCGTCGCGGGCCTCGTCGCCGCCATGCTGCACTTTCCGATCGACGACACCGCCGTCAACACGCCCGCGCTTCGAGCCGAACCGGCGGCTGCGTGAGCGTGTGTGCCGGCGGTGTTCGCGGACGCAGCCGCCGGCATCGAGTGAAAAACAGCGGGAATGCCCTTACGTGGCTATTTTTTCGGCGTCTCCACTGCGGCTTTCGGCACGCGCCCCATCAGATAGAACTCGTCGTTCGGACGCATGGAAATGACGTTGGCCATGCGGTTCGACAGACCGAAAAACGCGGTGATCGCCGCGATATCCCAGATGTCTTCGTCGGAAAAGCGATGCTCGCGCAGAGCTTGAAAGTCGGCGTCACCGACCGTGCCAGACGCGCTGCAAACTTTGACCGCAAAGTCGAGCATCGCCTTCTGACGCGGCGTGATATCCGCCTTGCGATGATTGACGGCGACCTGATCGGCCACCAACGGCGCCTTTTCGTAGATGCGCAGAATCGCGCCGTGCGCGACCACGCAATACAGGCACTGGTTGATCGCGCTGGTCGCGACCACGATCATCTCGCGCTCGCCTTTGCTCAGGCCACCCTCTTTCAGCATCAACGCGTCGTGATAGGCGAAGAACGCGCGGAATTCGTCCGGGCGGTGCGCCAGCGTCAGAAACACATTCGGCACGAAACCGGCTTTTTCCTGAACTTCGAGAATGCGCGCGCGAATGTCGTCCGGCCACGCGTCCGGTTCGGGCACGGGGTAGCGGCTGATCGGCTGAGGCTTGGCCATGCTGTGTCTCCGTCGTATCTGTGTGGGTATGACGACGATTCTAGCAAGCCGCACAATCGCAGCAGCATGCCTGCGCTCGACAAGGTCCGATATCGGCGCTCATATCGTCTAGACTTTGCACTCAAGGGAGCATGAGCCGCGCCGCGACGACCGGCGCAGGCCGGATTTCAGCAGGAGCTGACCATGTCAGACGTTTTACACGACGCGCGAGCGCGCGTCGTCAAGGTTCGACCCGACCGGGCAATGGCGACGACCCAGCGCCTGCCTTACTTTGTCGGCATCTCGGCCGGCACCGCAGGCAGTACGGGTTTGTCGATGTATATGGTCGTGGTGCCGCCGGGCGGCCATGCCGAACCGCACTTTCACGCCGACTACGAAACCGCGATCTACCAGCTCGAAGGCAAGATCGAAACCCGCTACGGACCGGGCTTGCGGGAGTCCGTGATTACCGAACCGGGCGATTTCCTGTTCATTGCGCCGGGCGTGCCGCATCAGCCGTTCAATCTGGACGCGACCACCGCGGCGCGCGCGATCGTGGCGCGCAACCACGCGGACGAGCACGAACGCGTCGTGCCGTACGATCCGGCCTCTGACGCGTGACCTGGCGCCAGACGCGACGCGAGAGCCTTTAAATGAAGGCGGCGGGACCGACGCAGCGGCTAACGGCCCGCTGCATCGATCTCGCCGCCGACTACAACCCCACGCATTTTCCTCCCCAGCATACCGCCTTCCCCGCAGCACCGTTCTGCCACCTGTGCTTAAATCCGCTTTTCATATCTTTTTTGTACCATGGCGGCCGCCTGCCGACGCGGCATGGCGCGCGCCGTCGTGCGGGAACGGAACATGCGTGGCGTGTTCGCCATGCGCCGCCGCAGCGCGGTCGTTTCAAAACCCTTCAGTGCATTCTCAGGAGCGCGGTTGTGTGGCATTTTCCGGTTGCTATTCCACCCTCGCTGGGCGTGTGGGCCGTGTTCATGAGCGTGCTCATCACGCAACTCGGCGTGCCGATTCCGGCAGCGCCGATGCTGATTCTCGGTGGAACCATGGCCGCCATGGGGCAGACCTCGTATGCGAGCGTGGTGTGCGCCGCGGTCGCCGCCACGCTGATCGCCGACTCGCTATGGTTTTTCACCGGACGGGCCTACGGCCGCCGCATGCTGAACTATCTGGTGCGCTTCTCTCTCTCGCTCGACACCACGGTCCGGCTCGCGCGCAATACCTATGAACGGTACGGCGCACCGATTCTCACCGTCGCGAAGTTCCTGCCCGGACTCGGTCTGGTTTCCGCGCCGCTGCTCGGCACGACGGCCATCAATGTCGGCGTGTTTTTGCTGTGGGATTTTGTCGGCGCGACGCTGTGGGCGAGCGTATGGGTGATCGGCGGCGCCGCGCTGCACGACGAGATCGTGCAACTGATGCTGCTCGTGCGCCACAACGGCGGCACGATTTTCGATGCGTTCGCGGCGATCTTCGTGGCCGTGCTGCTGTATCGCTGGGTGCGCCGCTGGCAATTTCGCCGCTGGCTCGCGCATACGCGTATTTCGCCCGACCAGCTCGACGAGATGATGAAGTCGAATGAGCCGCCGCTGATCTTCGACGCGCGGCCACGCAGCGTCCGCGCAAAGGAATCGCACCGGATTGCCGGCGCACGGCCGCTGGATCTCGATTCGCCCGAGCCGATCGACCCCGAGCTGTTGAAGCGGCCGATCGTCGTCTACTGCGTGTGTCCGAACGAAGCGACGGCGAAGCGGATCGTCGAGCAATTGCATCGCAAGAATATCCATCACATCCGCGCGCTCAAGGGCGGCCTCGATGCGTGGCAGAAACGCGGCTATCCGGTCGAACCATTGCCGGCCGACTTCCACACCGCCAAGGCCCACATGATCGAGGACGAAGGCGAAGAAGGCGAATACACGGTTCGGGCGCGGCTGGCGAAGTAACGCTTTCGCGCGTGCCTTGCGAATAGCGCCGCGTTGCGGTTAAAAAAACAACTTGCGTCTCATCTTCAATGTGTGCAACATGCATATATGCACGTTGCACACATTGAGGCTTCCCCATGACGCAGCGCACAGAAAATCTGCTCGGCGTGCTCGCCCTGCTGGTCACGGACGAAATGAACGCGCAACCCACCGTGGACGCGCTCGCCGGCCCCACCGCCCGCGCCATGCTCAACGCGATCGGCCAATATCCCGATTCATCGATTGAAGTGCTGCGCGAGGCGGTCGACCTGTCGCATCCGGCCGCCGTGCGCGCCGTGGCGGGCCTGGTCGAGGCAGGTCTCATCGAGAAAAAATCGGGTGCTGATAAACGGGCTGTCGCGCTTGCCTTGACCACAACCGGCAAACGAGAGGCCAAGCGTCTGCAAGCGGCGCGCGACAAAATGCTGCAACGCATAGTCGGCCGGCTTGAAGACAGCGAGCGCGAGGTGCTGGAAAGCCTGCTAATCAAGATCTTGTGGAACGAGACTCGCGACCCCGCGCACGCCATGCAACTGTGCCGCCTGTGTGACGACGGTCCCTGCCTGAAGGCCGGCTGTCCGGTCGAATGCCGCGAACAGGGTCTGCCCATGCCCGCGCGGAGCAGCACATGAAATCCGCCGCGCCGGTGCGCTGGCGCGCAATCGCGGCGCTGACCGCGGTGTCGGCGCTCTCGCAGGTCGGCCAGTTCGGCATCGGCTTCATGGTGCTGCCCGTGTGGCTCGCCCATCGCGGCCTGGATGCGCCACGCGCCGGGCTCTTTTCCGCCGCGCAATGGACCGGCATGCTGGCCGGCTTGCTGATCGCGCCGTGGCTGATGGCGCGCCTCGGCGCGAAACGCACGGTGTCGCTGGGTTTGCTGGCCACGCTGGTGGCGTTCGCCGTGATGGGTACGTTGTCGTGGCCGCTGTGGCTCGTGCCTGGCCTGCTGACAGGGTTCGGCATCGGCTTGCGCTGGATCGCCAACGAAACCTGGCTCTACAGTCTGGTCCCCGCTGAATCGAGTGGACGCGTGGTGGGCGTGCACGAAGCGCTAATCGCCACGGCGGGCGTCATCGGGCCCGCGCTCGCGGTGTGGTGCGATGTCGATGCACGCATCACGTTCGCGGCCGGCGCGGCCTTCACGTTCGCAGCGGCGCTGCCGCTGTGGCTGACCGCATCGGATGAGAAGCCGCCAGCTTTGCAAGAAGCGCTACCTGCGCGAAGAATGAGCACCGGACGACGCCTGGCCGTCGGCCCGCTAGTGAGCCTCGGCATGGTAGTCATCGCGGCAGGCGGTATCGGCGACGGCGCGCTTTACGGCCTCTTCCCGCTATTCGCGGACGCGCACGGCCTCAACGCCACGCAAACCGCCACGTTGCTGACATTGTTCGGCGTCGGCGGCATGGCGCTGCAATTTCCGGTCGGCTGGCTGGCCGATCGCGCGGGGCTCGCGGCCACGGTGATCGTGTGCGCCGCGCTCAGCACACTGGCCATCGGCGGCTTCGCGCTGGCCGCGCCCGCGTCGTGGCTCGCTGCCGCAAGCGCACTGCTGCTCGGTGGCATGAACAGTTCGTTCATCACACTCGGCATGTATGCGGCTGCTTGCAGCGACAAGACCGCGCTCACTCGCAACATGCGGCTGTTGTCGCTCACCTTCACCGCGAGTTCGATCGTGGGGCCGCTCGTCGCGGGCTTCGCGATGAACGCGCGCGGCAGCGATATGCTGATGTGGCAACTCGCGCTGATGAGCGGCGCGCTGGTGGTCTATACGCTCGGCTTGCGCGAAGGCCGGCGCCAGCCCGAACATTCGTCGTCGATGGGCTGAGCCGGTTTCTTTGCGCCAGTTCGCCGGAAGAGCGGGCCCGCCTATGCCTCGCGTCCTGCAACCTTGCGCTGTCGCCACAGACACAGCAGATCACACGCGATATGCGCCGCGGCAATCGCCATAATCTCACTCTGGTCGTAAGCCGGCGCGACTTCCACGACGTCCGCGCCCACCAGATTCAACGCACCCAGCGCGCGCACGATGGCGAGCCCCTGCGCCGACGACAACCCGCCGGCTTCGCGAATCCTTTAGCGCAACCGTACGAGCGTGGACTTCAGCTCGGTGTATTTTCCCAACGCATGCAGCGACTTATCGCGGCCATTGCCCGATTGCTTGTAGCCGCCGAACGGGAAGTTCATGTCGCCGCCTTCGTCGTAGCAATTGACCCAGACTGTACCGGCGCGGAGTTTGCGCGACACCTCGTGCGCGGCGGTCAGGTTCGAGGTCCAGACGGCGGCCGCGAGACCATATTCGCTATCGTTAGCGATCCTGATCGCCTCATCCACCGTGTCGAACGTGATCACCGACAACACCGGCCCGAAGATTTCCTCACGCGCGACCTTCGCGCCGGAAGCCGGAATCTCGAAGATGGTCGGCTCGATATAGAAGCCGCCGGTGTCCTCTTTCACGCGCGCGCCACCGAGCAACAGTTTGGCTTCGGCACGGCCTGCCTCGATATAGCCGAGCACGCGTTCGAGTTGAACCTTGTCGACGATCGCGCCCATCGACGTGTCCGGATCGAGCGGATTGCCCGGCGTATAGCTGCGCGCTGCGGCGATCAGCTTATCGATGAAGACGTCCTTGATGTCGCGATGCACGAGCAGGCGCGAACCCGCCGTACACATTTCGCCCATGTTGTAGAAGATCGCCCCCGCTGCCGCGTTCGCCGCACGGTCCATATCCGGGCAATCCGGCATCACGATGTTCGGCGACTTGCCGCCGAGTTCGAGCCACACGCGTTTGAGGTTCGATTGCCCGGCATACTGCATGATCAGCTTGCCGACGTTGGTTGAGCCGGTGAAGGCGAGGCAGTCCACGTCCTGATGCAGCGCCAGCAGCTTGCCCGGTTCGCCCGCGCCCGGCACGACGTTGAAGACGCCGGCGGGAATGCCTGCGTCCAGTGCGAGTTGCGCGAGGCGGATCGCAGTGAGCGGCGACTTCTCCGATGGCTTGAGCACCACGCTATTGCCCGCCGCCAACGCCGGGCCGAACTTCCACGAGGCCATCAGGATCGGGAAATTCCACGGCACGACCGCGGCCACCACGCCGATCGGCTCACGCGTGACGAGTCCGACCAGATGATGATCAGCCGGCGCGACTTCACCGCCGATTTTGTCGATGGCTTCAGCGAACCATTCGACGCAATACGCCGCGCCCGGTACGTCGACGCTGGTGGTGTCGGCGATCGGCTTGCCGGCGTCGAGCGTTTCGAGCAGTGCGAGTTCGTCCATGTGCTCGCGAATCGACGCGGCCCAGCGCAGCAGCACGGCTTTACGCTGGCGCGGGTTGAGGCCCGACCACACGCCAGAGTCGAACGCGCGGCGTGCGGCCGCAACGGCGGCGTCGACGTCGGCCGCGCCGCTGTCGGCGACTTTGGCGAGCAGCTTGCCGTCGATCGGACTCAGGCAGTCGAACGTGCGGGCGCCCTCGGCATCACGGTATTCACCGTCGATAAACGCGCGGCCTTCGATCGATAGCGTAGCGGCCTTGTCTTGCCAGAAAGCGAAAGATTTCTTGTCCATCAGGATGCCTCAATGTTATGCGCTCGACGCAAACCCGCATCGACTTCATGCGGCACTGAACTGCGGCAGTGAGTTGCGGCAGTGAATCGAGTCGAGGCGCGTTGGCGCGGAGTCTTTAGAAAGTGGGCGGCGAATTGGCCGACACGATCTCGCAGAGATGCTCCGCGCTGGGATTGCGAAAACGGTGCGGAAGACGGCTTTCGAAGTAGTAGCTGTCACCGGGGTCGAGCAGCCACGTGGTGCCGTCCACCGTCAGTTCGATCTGACCGCTGACCACCACCCCACCCTCGTGCCCTTCGTGCTCCAGCATTTCCGGCCCCGTGTCCGACAACGGCTGATAGACCTCGCGCAGAATGCCCATGTTGCGATCTTTCACGCTCGAACCCGCTAGATAGAACTCGATCGACTCATTGCCGAGGTTCGGCATGTCCGCACGGCGCGACACGACCGAACGTTCCACTTCTACTTCGAAGGTGAAGAATTCGGCAAGACTCATGGGTATGCATTCAAGCAGTTTCTTCAGCGAGCCCACCGAGGGACTCACACGATTCTGTTCGATCAGCGAGATCGTCCCGTTCGTCACTCCCGCCCGTTTCGCCAGTTCACGCTGGGACAAGCCGTTCTTCTTGCGGATGTATTGCAGACGGGTCGCTACTTCTATGGACATCGCTAGGTTCTCTGACATTGATTACGATCGGGGCGCTAAGTGACCAGATGAAATGAACACAAGACTCGGGGCAACGCGCTGCTCGCGAGTGTTGAATATTCTAGTCACTTTGATTTTTGCGCCGCTGGGGAAAACCCTGAAAGGATTCCGAAATATGAATAGCGCAACGAGCGTTCCCACGGGGCGGAATTTTAGCCGGACCCTCGGGAAAGCCCTGATAAATGTTTTATCAAAAAGGGTTTGACGGCTTTATTGGCTCGTATATGCTGGTTCCCAGGCGATCGTTATGCCGACGTCGTGAGGCACCCAAAGGTGTTTTGCGGCGCAGCGAATTCAGTTCGCATCGGTTCAAGGCGATCATCCCAGCGTCCTGTTTCTTTAAACGCCCCGTGCGGATTTCGAGCAGGCCGTTCAATACTTTCAACGTCGCCAGTCGAGTGTAATCGTGAGAGTCCGAGGCCCTTTGGTGAGATGGAATCGTAGTCAGGCGAGTTGTCCTCGCGCTGACGGCGCCATCGCCGACGGCAGCAGCGGCAGCCTTGCGTTCCGCCGCTTCCTGTCCGTCTTCACGATCCTGTCCCGCCGTTCAGTTCGACGTCACAACTCTATCTCCGCGCGCGCCTTCATTGCCGTGCGCACGGACGAAGTCGCCTCGCTGCTGCCGTAGCGCCTCCCCCTTTTCGCCGTTCGATTCATCCGTTTGCGTGAGCGCGCTCTTTCGAGCCGTGCGTTCCTGCGTGTGCGGTGTTGTTTGCCGCCTGTGCAATTCATGCCCATCGGACCGGTTGCGCACCGCAGCGGATCGAATCGAACAGCCCATCTGACTATCACGCGCGGCGCGTTCCAGTTGACGACGACCGCCTGCACTACACCGGTGGCTTTGCGCACGGCGCACGGCTGCGGAATCGTGCCGCGCTGTGTTTAACGTTATTCATGCCGCGTCCCGCGGGGAACACACACGTCTATTCGTTATGCGAAAGAAACCCTTGGTCGGCATCAGCGCTGACAGAACGATGATGGGAGTCCACCCGTCGCATGTGGTCGGCGAGAAATATATCGCTGCGATCGTGGACGGTTCACACGCGCTGGCCATGCTGCTGCCGGCGCTCGGCGAGCGTCAGTCCGTCGAAGACGTACTGGCGACGGTCGACGGCCTGTTGTTTACAGGCAGCTATTCGAACGTCGAGCCGCACCGCTACGGCGGCCATCCCAGCACGCCGGGCACGCTGCACGACGACGCACGCGATGCGACGACGCTGCCGCTGATGCGCGCGGCAATCGCCGCCGGTGTGCCGGTGCTGGCCGTCTGCCGGGGCTTCCAGGAAATGAACGTGGTTTTCGGTGGGACGCTGCATCAAAGCGTTCACGCGGTGGACGGCCTGAACGACCACCGCGAGAACAAGGAAGACGACCTCGACGTGCAATACGCACCGTCGCATTCGATCACGCTGACGCAGGGCGGCTTGTTGCAGCGCCTCGCGGGCGGCACGAATGAAGCGCGTGTGAATTCTTTGCACGGTCAGGGCGTCGAGCGGCTGGGCGTAGGCCTCACGGCCGAAGCCACCGCGCCGGACGGCTTGATCGAAGCGGTGAGCGTGAAAGATGCGCGCGCTTTCGCGCTGGGTGTGCAGTGGCACCCGGAGTGGAAGCTTGCCGACGACGCACTATCCACCGCGATCTTTCGGGCCTTCGGCGACGCCTGCCGCGATCGAATGCGCACCAAGGCCGGCTATGGCGCGGCATCCGCCGCTGCCACGCATGCCTGAGCCGGTCGCGCACTAAAACAGAGAGAATAAACATGCATGACATCGACGATTTTCTGAAGAAGAACCGTGTCACCGAAATCGAAGCGATCATTCCGGATATGGCCGGCATCGCGCGCGGCAAGATCATTCCGCGCAGCAAATTCGAATCCGGCGAGTCCATGCGCTTGCCGCAGGCGGTGATGATCCAGACCGTCACGGGAGACTATCCGGAAGACGGCACGCTCACCGGCGTGACCGATCCGGACATGGTGTGCGTGCCCGACGCCAGCACCATCCGCATGATTCCGTGGGCCGTCGATCCGACCGCTCAGGTGATCCACGATTGCGTCCACTTCGACGGCACGCCCGTTGCGATCTCGCCGCGCCGTGTGCTGCGCCGCGTACTCGAACTCTACAAGGCCAAAGGCTGGAAGCCGGTTATCGCGCCCGAACTCGAGTTCTATCTGGTCGATATGAACAAGGACCCGGATCTGCCGCTGCAACCGCCTATCGGCCGTACCGGTCGTCCGGAGACCGGCCGTCAGGCGTACTCGATTGAAGCCGTCAACGAATTCGATCCGCTGTTCGAAGACATCTACGAGTACTGCGAGGTGCAGGAGCTCGAAGTCGACACGCTGATTCACGAAGTCGGCGCGGCGCAGATGGAAATCAACTTCATGCACGGCGATCCGCTCAAGCTCGCCGACAGCGTGTTCCTCTTCAAACGCACCGTGCGTGAAGCCGCGCTGCGCCACAAGATGTACGCGACTTTCATGGCCAAGCCGATGGAAGGCGAACCGGGCTCTGCGATGCACATGCACCAGAGCCTCGTGGACGAAGAAACCGGTCACAACCTGTTCACCGGTCCCGACGGTAAACCCACCTCATTATTTACGAGTTATATCGCCGGCCTGCAGAAGTACACGCCTGCACTGATGCCGATCTTTGCGCCGTATATCAACTCGTATCGTCGCCTGTCGCGTTTCATGGCCGCGCCGATCAACGTGGCCTGGGGCTACGACAACCGTACGGTGGGTTTCCGCATTCCGCATTCGGGACCGGCTGCGCGCCGCATCGAAAACCGAATTCCGGGCGTGGACTGCAATCCGTATCTGGCGATTGCCGCGACGCTCGCCGCCGGCTATCTCGGCATGACGCAGAAGCTCGAAGCCACCGAGCCGCTGCTCAGCGACGGTTACGAATTGCCCTACCAGCTGCCGCGCAATCTCGAAGAGGGTTTGACCTTGATGGGCGCATGCGAGCCGATCGCCGAAGTACTCGGCGAAAAATTCGTCAAAGCCTACCTCGCTCTGAAGGAAACCGAATATGAAGCGTTCTTCCGCGTGATCAGTTCGTGGGAACGCCGGCATTTGCTGCTGCATGTGTAAGGCAAACGCAAAAAAATTGGAGGCAGTCATGAGCTACAGAACAGAAGAAGTCGCTTACGTGCAACCGGCCCAGCCGGCTGCGAGCGCACAGGCATCACAAGCCGCGCAGCAACAACGCAGCACCGCCGAATATCGCGCGCTCGACGCCGCGCATCACATCCATCCGTTTTCGGATATGGGCTCGCTCAATCGCAGCGGCAGCCGCGTGATCGTGAAAGCGCAAGGCGTGTACTTGTGGGACTCGGAAGGCAACAAGGTGATCGACGGCATGGCCGGTCTGTGGTGCGTGAACGTCGGTTATGGCCGCAAGGAGCTGGCCGATGCCGCGTACAAGCAGATGCAGGAACTGCCTTACTACAACACCTTCTTCAAGACGACGCACCCGCCGGTGATCGAGCTGTCGGCCTTGCTTGCGGAGTTGGCACCGGAAGCGTTCAATCACTTCTTCTACTGCAACAGCGGTTCTGAGGGCAACGACACGGTGCTGCGCATCGTCCATCAATATTGGGCGACGCAAGGTAAGCACTCGAAGAAGTTCGTGATCTCGCGCAAGAACGGCTATCACGGTTCGACCATCGCAGGCGGCACGCTCGGCGGCATGGGCTACATGCATGAACAGATGCCCTCGAAAGTCGAGAACATCGTCCACATCGACCAGCCGTACTTCTTCGGCGAAGCACAAGGCAACCTGACGCCGGAAGAATTCGCACTGGCCCGCGCGCAGCAACTGGAAGCAAAGATTCTCGAAATCGGCGCGGACAACGTTGCCGCGTTCATTGGTGAGCCTTTCCAGGGAGCGGGCGGTGTGATCTTCCCGGCTTCGACGTATTGGCCGGAAATTCAGCGCATCTGCCGCAAGTACGACATTCTGCTGGTCGCCGATGAAGTGATCGGCGGTTTCGGCCGCACCGGCGAATGGTTCGCGCATCAGCACTTCGGTTTCGAGCCGGATCTGATCACGCTGGCGAAGGGCCTGACGAGCGGCTACGTGCCGATGGGCGCGGTCGGCCTGCATGACCGCGTCGCGAAGGCGATCATCGAAAACGGTGACTTCAATCACGGTCTCACCTATTCGGGTCACCCGGTCGCCGCCGCCGTTGCTGTCGCCAACCTGAAACTGCTGCGCGACGAAAAGATCGTCGATCGCGTGAAGAACGACACAGGTCCGTACTTCCAGAAACAGTTGCGCGAAACCTTCGCCAATCACCCGATCATCGGCGAAATCTCCGGTACGGGTCTGGTGGCCGGCCTGCAACTCGCCCAAGACCCGAAGACACGCAAGCGTTTCGCCAATGGCGGCGACGTCGGCACGATCTGCCGCGACTTCTGCTTCAACGGCAACCTCATCATGCGCGCCACCGGCGACCGCATGCTGCTGTCGCCGCCGCTCGTGATCAATAAGCTGGAAATCGACGAAATCGTTTCGAAGGCCAAAAAAGCCGTCGACGCGACAGCACAACAACTCGGTATTTCGTAACGGCAGTCCGTTCCGGCATGAGCACACCCACACAACACGCTCATGCCGGTTCTTCACATCAAGGGAAAAAACCATGAGCGTTAGTCATCTTCGTCATGCGGTCGCGGGGGCCGCGCTTCTCGCCTTCACGGGTTTTGCGGCGCTGTCGGTTACGCCGGCCCTTGCGGCCGACACGGAACTGAATGTGTACAACTGGTCGGACTACATCGCGAAAGACACGATTTCGAACTTCGAGAAACAGGACGGCATCAAGGTCAAATACGATAACTACGATAGCGACGATACCTTGCAGGCCAAACTGCTCGCCGGCAGTTCGGGTTACGACATCGTCGTGCCGACTTCGAACTACATGGCCAAGCAGATCCAGGCCGGCGTCTACCAGAAGCTCGACAAATCGAAGCTGCCGAACCTCGCGAATCTCGACCCCGTACTGATGAAGATGATCGCCGACGCGGACCCGGGCAACCAGTACGGTGTGCCCTGGGCATACGGTACGGACGGCATCGGTTACAACGTGCAGGCCGTGCAGAAAGCGCTCGGCGCCAATGCGCCGGTGGATAGCTGGGCACTCGTATTCGATCCGGCCAATCTCTCCAAGCTGAAAGGCTGCGGCGTGTCGATACTCGATCAGGCCGTCGACGTCTTCGCCGCCACGCTGCAATACATGCATAAGGACCCGAACAGCACGAACCCCGCCGACTATCAGGCCGCTTACGAAGTGCTGAAAAAGATTCGCCCGTATATCACCCAATTCAATTCGTCCGGCTATATCAACGACCTCGCCAATAACGACGTGTGCGTCGCATTCGGCTGGTCGGGCGACGTCGGCATTGCCAGCCGCCGCACCGAAGAAGCCAAGCGTTCCTACCAGATCAAGTTCTCGAACGTGAAGGAAGGCGGCTTGTTGTGGTTCGACGTGATGGTGATTCCGAAAGACGCACCGCATCCCGAAGCCGCGTTGAAATGGATCAATTACATTTCGGACCCGAAGGTCAACGCCGCGATCACCAACGAAGTGTTCTACCCGACCGCGAACAAGGCCGCGCGCCAGTTCGTGACGCCTGCTGTCGCACAGGACAAGACCGTTTATCCGGGCGATGAAGTGTTGAGCAAAATGACGCTCATGAAGCCGATGCCGACCGACATTCTCCGCCTTGAAAACCGTCTTTGGGCGCAGCTTAAAACCGGTCATTAACCTGGCCACATTAATTAATCGATCCCGCGCTCAGGGATCGCTCGAACCCTGAGCGCATGAATAGCCGTAACGGTAGTCAGCCTGCGCGTTTGTTTTAACAGTCCCACCCGCGCGCAGTCCCATGTTTTCCGATCGCAGCGCACGTTGCGAGACGCTTCCCGCGCCTCGTATGGAGACACTTGCGCCCGCGATCCGCAAGGAATGGTTACATCATGAACTCGACGACCTCAAAAAGCGCAGCCGGCGCCACCCAGATGGCCCGCCCCGCAGTGACGACAAAATCGAAATCGGACGAATTCGTTCGGATTGAAAATGTCGTGAAGAAATTCGGCGACAGCACGGCTGTCGACAACGTCAACCTGAGCATCGCCAAGAACGAGTTGTTCGCGCTGCTCGGCAGTTCCGGCTGCGGCAAGTCCACGCTCCTGCGCATGCTCGCGGGGCTCGAGACGGTGAGCTCCGGGCGTATTTTCGTCGACGGCGAAGATCTCGCCGCGATGCCGCCGTACAAGCGGCCGGTCAACATGATGTTCCAGTCGTATGCGTTGTTCCCGCACATGAGCGTGGAGGCGAACATCGCCTTCGGTCTAAAGCAGGAAGGCACGCCGAAGAACGAGATCAAGGAACGCGTCGCCGATGCGCTCAATCTCGTGCAGATGAGCAAATACGCGCAGCGTAAGCCGCATCAACTGTCAGGCGGCCAGCAGCAGCGTGTGGCGCTCGCGCGCTCGCTCGTGAAACGCCCCAAGCTGCTGCTGCTCGACGAGCCGATGTCGGCGCTCGATAAAAAGATCCGCCAGAAGACCCAGCTCGAACTCGTGAACATCATCGAGAAGGTCGACGTGACCTGCGTGATGGTCACGCACGATCAGGAAGAAGCAATGACGATGGCCGGCCGCCTCGCCGTGATGAGCGAGGGACGCATCGTGCAGATCGGTTCGCCGAGCCAGGTCTACGAGTTTCCGAATAGCCGCTTCTCCGCCGAGTTCATCGGCTCGACCAATCTGTTCGAAGGCACGGTGGTCGCGGATGAACCGGACCATATTTTCGTGGAAAGCGAGGAGCTCGAATCGCGCATTTACGTGAGCCACGGTATTACCGGACCGCTTGGTATGCCCGTAGGGATCTCGGTGCGTCCGGAACGCGTCAAGGTCTCGCTGGACAAACCGACCACGCCGCACAACTGGGCGCGCGGTGTGGTCGCGGATGTGGCGTACATGGGCAGCTATTCGCTCTATCACGTGCGTCTGCCGAGCGGCAAGACCGTGGTGTCGAATCTCTCCAGCTCGCATCTGATGGCCGAAGGTGCGCCCTCCTATAACGACGACGTGTTCGTCTACTGGTCGCCGGCTAGCGGCGTGGTGCTGACGCAATGAGCAATCCCACTACCTCCTCCCCCGCGGCGCTCAGCGCGCCGTCCGGCAGCCGCCTCGCCGGCTCGCTGAAAAAACGCCTGTCGATGTTCGTGCCGTCGGGCCGCTCGACAGTGATCGGCGTGCCGTTCCTCTGGCTCACGGTGTTCTTCGCGTTGCCGTTCGTGCTGGTGCTGAAGATCAGTTTCGCCGATCTGCGTCTGGGCATTCCGCCTTACACGGATCTCGTCACGGTCAAGGACGGCATGGTGCATTTCGCCATGCAGCTCAGCCACTACGCGTTCCTGTTGCAGGACGATCTGTACGTCGCCACGTATATCAGCTCGCTGAAGATGGCCGCGGTCTCGACCTTCTTCTGCCTGTTGATCGGTTATCCGATCGCGTACTACATCGCCCGCTCGGAACCGACGAAACGCAACCTGCTGATGATGGGCGTGATGCTGCCGTTCTGGACGTCTTTCCTGATTCGCGTCTACGCGTGGATCGGTATTCTGAAAGACGACGGCCTGCTCAATCACACGCTGATGGCGATCGGCATGATTCATTCGCCGTTGCGCCTCTACCACACGGATATTGGCGTCTATATCGGCATGGTCTATTCGTACCTGCCCTTCATGGTGATGCCGCTGTATGCGCACCTCGTGAAGATGGATCTGACGCTGCTCGAAGCCGCCTACGACCTCGGCTGCAAACCATGGACCGCGTTCACGCGCATTACGTTGCCGCTGTCGAAGAACGGCATTATCGCCGGCAGTCTGCTGGTGTTCATTCCGGCGGTCGGCGAGTACGTGATTCCGGAACTGCTCGGCGGCGCCGACACGCTAATGATCGGCCGCGTGATGTGGGATGAATTCTTCAACGACATGGACTGGCCGATGGCATCCGCCGTCACCGTCGCAATGGTGCTATTGCTGCTCGTGCCGATGGCGGTGTTCCAGTACTACCAGGTCAAGGAACTGGAGGGCGCGAAATGATCAAGCCTAATAAGACGCTTTCCAATAGCGTGCTGACGTTCGGATTTCTGTTTCTCTACATTCCGATCATCAGCCTGATTGTGTATTCGTTCAACGAATCGAAGCTCGTCACGGTGTGGTCCGGCTTCTCGCTCAAATGGTATGGCGCGCTGTTGCAAGACGGCGAGTTGCTGAACGCCGCGTGGCTTTCGCTGAAGATCGGTTTGTTGACCGCGTGCGCCTCGGTGGTGATCGGCACATGGGCCGGTTTCGTGCTCGCGCGCTTCGGACGCTTTCGCGGCTTTACGCTGTTCGCCGGCATGATCAACGCGCCGCTCGTGATTCCTGAAGTGATTCAGGGCATCTCGCTGCTGCTGTTGTTCGTCGCACTCGAACAGATGCTCGGCTGGCCGAAAGGCCGCGGCCTCTTCACGATCTGGATCGGCCACGTGATGCTGTGCGTCTCGTACGTGGCGATCATCGTGCAATCGCGTGTGAAAGAACTCAACAAGTCGCTCGAAGAAGCCGCGCTCGATCTCGGCGCGACGCCCTTCAAGGTGTTCTTCCTGATCACTCTGCCGCTGATCTCGCAGGCGCTGATGTCGGGCTGGCTGCTGTCGTTCACGCTGTCTTTCGACGACCTCGTGCTCTCCGCGTTTCTCTCCGGCCCCGGCTCGACCACGCTGCCGCTCGTCGTGTTCTCGCGGGTGCGTCTCGGCCTGAATCCGGAAATGAATGCGCTCGCCACGATCTTCATCACCACGGTGACGATTGGCGTCATCGCCGTGAACCGCTGGATGCAATTGCGTGAACGCAAACGCAATCGCGACATGCAGATGGCTTTTGCCCTCGCCGAAGCCGCCGACCCCTTGCCCGCCGCACCACAACAAGCCGCCGTACGAAAGTCGCTCGATACGGCACGCGCATAAGAAGTCCATTCGCAATACGACCAATAAGGAGAATTTGAATGAGAAAGAAGCTCATCTGTCTGTTGGTGGCGGGGAGTCTGCCTGGCATGGCCATGGCGGATGCCACCAGCGACCAGATCAAGGCGCTCCAGGCCCAACTGAATGCACTGCAAAAGGAGGTGAAGCAGTTGCGGGCGGAAGTCGCCACCAAACCGAAGGCAGCCACGGCGACGGCAGCGACAGCGGCCCCTGCCCCGGCGATAGTGGCCGCGCCGGTAGATGTTTCGTCGCCTGATTACGGCAAGGCTCAGGCGACGCTGACCAACGACGACGTGACGGCGATGAAGCAGCAGATCGCCAATCAGCAGTTGAAGGTCGATTCGCTCGAAGACGCGGCGCAGACGGGGCCTATCGCCGGTTTGTCGGTGACCGGTTATATCGACCCGACGTACCTGTATAACCGTGCGCAGAGCAGCTCGTCGTTCCTGTTCGCGAACCACGAAAGCAGCTACAACTACTTCAACAGCACGTTCGGCGATCTGTACCTCGACATCAAGAAGACCTTCGGTGTCGGCCCGATGGCGCCGTCGGCTGAAATCACGTTGATGCCGAACCGCGGCAACGGCATCACGCTGCTGCAGAACTCGCACGGCGATATCGGCAACAACATCCTGAACACGGCCGTGGTGAATGTGCCGTTGACGGCGACCACGACACTCGTGGCCGGTTTGATTCCGAGCTTCGGCGGCTATGAAGTGCAGCAGTCGAATCAGATGCTCACGCTCACGCACAACCTGCTGTATGACTTCTCGGATCCGGGCAGCTACATCGGCATTGGCGCGAACTACACGGCCGGCAACTGGGCATGGAAGTTCTTCCTCGGCAACGAGCAGTACCGCACGTTCGGCGCAGTCACGCAGACGGGCACGAACGCGCTGGGCGATCCGATCACGACCAGCAACAAGATTCCGACGTTCACGGCTCGCACCGATTACACGTGGTCGAGCGCACTCGATCTCGGCGCGTCGATCAACATCGGCCGTCAGACCTTGCCGAGCTCGATTGACGCAAACGGCGCGGTCAGTTACGGCGTAGGCGGCCAGGCGCCGAGTTCGGGCGGCACGTTCTTCTTTACCGAAGCCGACCTGACCTACACGCTCGCCGACGTGCAGTACAACGCCGAACTCGACTACGGCCAGCAGCAGAACGCCGCATACAACGGCGGCCAGGCTCAGTGGTACGGTCTGTCGCTGCTCGCGCACCGCAAGTTCAATCTGCCGGTGGTGGGCCGTATGGGCGCGACGGTGCGCTACGACCTGCTGGTCGACAGCAAGAACGGCGGCGGTGGCGCTGGCATTGCGTTGAACGGCAACGGCATGGACACGGCGAACGGCTTCGGTATCGGCGCGGACTGTCTCGCCAATTCGCAGGCGAACGGTGGCCTCGGTTTCGAATGCAAGGGCGCGACCCGCCAGGACGTTTCGCTCGACCTGCTGTTCTATCCGACCCAGCAGATCACGGTCAAGGTGGAATACCGTCACGACTGGGCCAACAAGCAGGTGTTCCTGAAGAACGACGGTTCGTATGGCAAGTCCAACGACCTGCTCGCGACGCAGTTCATCTACTCGTTCTAATCTGTTTTGCCGGCGCGTGGCCTTGCTGTCGAAAAAGGCCACGCGTACAGGCTCTTTCTGCATGCTCTGCCTATGCTCCGATTCTCGAACCAGCCTCACGTCGCCTCGTACTACGCCGCCACTGCCAACGACAGCACCCGCCATCCCGCGCTCGACGAAACCATCAGCGTCGACGTCTGCGTGATCGGCGCGGGACTGACCGGCATTTCCACGGCGCTCAATCTTGCTGAACGCGGCCATTCGGTCGCGGTACTCGAAGCATCGAAAGTCGGCTGGGCGGCGAGCGGCCGCAACGGCGGCCAGTTGATCGGCGGCTTCGCGTGCGATATCGATACGTTCGCGAAGTACTTGCCTGCGGACGACGTGAAGCGTGTTTGGGACATGGGGATCGAAACCCTCGACATCGTCAAGGAACGCGTCGCGAAGCATCAGATCGATTGCGATCTGACCATCGGCTATCTGACCGCGGCGAATAAACCGCGCGATACCGATGCGCTGCAAAAATGGCGAGACGAAGCACAACGGCGCTTCGGCTACGACCGCTTCAGTTATGTCGATGCGGACGGCGTCGGCAACTATGTTCAATCGCAGCGCTACCTGGGCGGCCTGTTCGATGCCGACAGCGGCCACTTGCATCCGTTGAATTACACGCTGGGCCTCGCGCGCGCGGCGCGTGAAGCGGGCGTGCAAATTTTCGAGGACAGTTGCGTCACGGCCTTGCGTGAAGAAAACGGCCGACATGTGGCTGAAACCGCATGCGGCCGGGTGCAGGCACGCTTCGTCGTGCTCGCCTGCAATACTTATCTCGGTCAGCTCGCGCCGGACGTGGCGAACAAGATCATGCCGGTCGGCACCTACGTGATCGCCACCGAACCGCTCGACCCCGATCGCGCCGAAGCGCTGATGCCTGCCAAAGCCGCCGTATGTGACAGCCGCTTCGTGCTGGATTATTTCCGCCCGGCGCCCGATCACCGCCTGCTGTGGGGCGGCAAAGTGAGTTACTCGAAGCTCGCGCCGCGCAACCTCGGCGAAGCGATGCGCCGCGATATGCTGAAGACTTTCCCGCAACTGGATGACGTCAAAATCGACTATGCGTGGGGCGGTTTCGTCGACATCACCATGAACCGCGCGCCGCATTTCGGCCGGCTCTCGCCGACCGTTTATTTCGCGCAAGGATTCTCGGGGCACGGTGTCAATACCACCGGCCTCGCGGGCAAACTGATTGCCGAAGCGATCGACGGTCAGGCGTCGCGCTTCGATCTGTTCGGCAAGGTTCGTCACCGCGACTTCCCGGGCGGCGCTACACTGCGCACACCTGCCCTCGTACTCGCGATGGCCTGGTATCGAATGAAGGACCTGCTTTGATGAACGCTCCGACTCCCGGCTTCAACACGCCCAATACGCTTAATACGCTTAATACGCTCGACCGCCGCGCCGATGCGCTGATCGCCAACTCCTACTATGAAGCGAGCGCGGCCCGTCCGCTCGCCGACGACCCCGCGCTCGACGGTACGCTCGAAGCCGACGTATGCGTGATCGGCGCGGGCTTCTCCGGTTTGTCGGTGGCGCTGGAGTGCCGGGCGCGCGGCTTGTCGGTGGTCGTGCTCGATGCGCATCGGCCCGGCTGGGGCGCGTCGGGCCGCAACGGCGGGCAGACGCTGGTGGGTTTCGCGAAAGACGAGATCATGGAACGCCAGCTCGGTCTCGACGGCGCGCGTGCCGCGTGGGCGATGTCGATGGAAGGTGTTTCGTTAGTGCGCGAACGTATCGAACACTACGGCATCGACTGCGATTTCACGTCCGGCTATCTGACCGTCGCCACCAAACCGAAACGCGTGCCCGATTTGCGTTCGTGGATGGAGTCGGCTTCGCAACGCTGGGGCTATACGAAACTCTCGTGGCTCGATACCGACGAGGTCCGTTCGCGCGTCGCTTCGAAGCGCTATCTGGCCGGCGTCTACGATCCGTTTTCCGGCCATCTGCATCCGCTCAAGTACTGCCTCGGTCTCGCCGACGCGGCGCGCCGCGAAGGCGCGCAGCTGTTCGCGCATTCGCCGGTAATCGAGGTCGTGCGTGGCGCGCGGCCTGTCGTGCGTACCGCTCGCGGCGAAGTGCGCTGCCGTTTCGTCGCGGCATGCGGCAACGCCACGATCGGCGACGTGCTGCCCGCTGCAGTGGCCGCGCGAATCGCGCCCATCGCGTCGTATATCGTCGCCACGGAGCCGCTCGGCAAGGAGCGCGCAGATGCGCTGATCAAGGGGCGCGAGGCGATTTGCGACAACAACTTCTTCCTCGACTATTTCCGGTTATCGGCGGACCATCGCGTGCTGTTCGGCGGGCGGGCGAGCTCGACCGGTGCTTCACCGGTGCAACTCGGCGAAGAGATTCGCCAGCGCATGATCGGCGTATTCCCGCAACTCGGCGACGTGAAAATCGACTATGCGTGGGGCGGTTTTGTCGACGTGACGCGCAATCGCGCGCCCGATTTTGGATCGATCGATCCGAATTACTTCTATGTGCAGGGATTTTCGGGGCACGGCGTCGCGTTGACCGGTATTGCCGGGCGCGTGGTGGCTCAAGCAATGGCCGGTGAGACGAAAGCCTTCGATCTGTTCGCGCAGTTGCGGCACGCGCGCTTTCCAGGCGGCCCGGCGTTGCGCGGGCCGGCGCTGGAATTGGGGATGATGTATCACCGGATTCTGGAGATGTTTTAGGCGCGCTGGCACGCAGCGCGGCTTTTACGTTGCCGCGCGGTAACTCCGACGGCACCCGCACCCAATATCACGCCGGCAGCGCCGCTGTAGCGTCGTAACGAGGCACGGCGCAATCCGGTCGCACATGCCCACAGCTTTACTATTGGTGGCGCTCAACAGCATACTGTCATACTTATTTGTATGCCGCTTTTGAGGAGGCGCCGATGACCACCCAACTCACTCGCGAATTCGCGTCGAAATTCGCCAACCTGGCGCTTGCCCATCTCACGCGCGAATACCCGAACAAGCTGACGCATTCGCTCGCCGGGCCGCAAGACGTGCAAGGCCCGCGTGCGCTGCACCCGATTTTTTACGGCAGCTACGACTGGCATTCGTGCGTGCACGGCTACTGGTTGATTTTGCATCTACTCGATCGTTTTCCCGATCTGCCGGAAGCGGCACGCATCGTCGCGGTGGTCGACGAGCATTTCACCGCGGCTAATGTGGCCGGTGAAGTCGCGTATCTCGAACTGCCGCACAACCGTGGTTTCGAACGTCCGTATGGCTGGGCCTGGCTGCTCGCGCTGAGCGCGCAACTCGGTTCGCTGAAGCTTTCGGAAGCCGCACGCTGGTCGAAAACCTTTGCGCCGCTTACCGAACTGTTTGTCGAACGCTTCGAGGACTTTCTGCCGAAAGCCACCTACCCGCTGCGCGTGGGCACGCACTTCAACATGGCCTTCGCATTGGCGTTGACGCTGGATTTCGCGCGGCAAACATCGCGTGATTCGCTGGACGTGCTGGTCGTGAATACCGCGGAACGCTGGTTTGTGAACGACGTCGCGTGTCAGGCATGGGAGCCCGCCGGCGACGAGTTCCTCTCGCCTTCGCTCATGGAAGCCGAGCTCATGCGCCGCGTATTGCCACCGGCGCAGTTCGTCGACTGGTTCGGCCGCTTTCTGCCGGATCTTGGCGCGAAAAAGCCCGCTACGCTGTTCGAGCCTGTCACCGTCACGGATCGTACCGACGGCAAAATCGCGCATCTGGACGGCCTGAATCTCAGCCGCGCATGGTGCCAGCGTTCACTCGCGCGCGCCCTGCCCGCAGGCGATATTCGCCGGACGGTTCTGTTCGACGCTGCCGAGCGGCATCTGCAAACCGCACTGCCGCACGTGGCCGGCGACTATATGGGCGAGCACTGGCTCGGCACATTCGCCACGCTTGCATTGGAAGCTTGAATAAAGGCCTGATTCGAGCCTTCGAATCGAACCCGACCGGCGGCATGGTCAACTGAAAAATACGAAAGCGGCGCCGCACGCGCGAAACGGTTTCTCATACCAACCGTTTTTTTCACGCTGCGAGCGCCGCTTTTCCACTATTGCGTCAAAGCAGAGCCGTTTCTTGCGGCTCGACCGGCGACGCTGCGCCGGCCTCCGGCATTTACTGCCCCGTCAGCTTTTTAGGCTTCGGCGGCGCTTGAACCTTGTTGTACTGGAACTCGGGCGTTGCCTTCAAGGCATCTTTGGTAGCGCCCGCCAGATAGAAATTCCCCTCGCGAATGTCCAGCGCCGCGATAGGCACCGCCACGTCGTGCGATGCCACGCCCAGGAAGCCGCCTGCGGAGACGATGGCCGCGGACAGCGAGCCGTCCGGCGCGATCACCAGATCGCGGACCGTGCCGATTTTAGCGTTCTGGTCGTTGTAGACCGACTTGCCGAGAATGCTCTTCTTCACACTCCAGCCGCTCAGCAGCGCATTCGACTGCTCGACTGTGACGCTCAGCGGTTGCGTGCCGGCGACTTGCGCCTGTGCACCAAGGCTGGTTGCAGCTACCGCGACGACAACAACAAGTTTGCCCAAAGTCATATCGCTTACTCCGTTATTAGTAGACTTGACCGGCGCGTGGCCCGCGCCGTATGGAATCGCTGCACCACGATCATACAGACTGCGCGACGCGGTTGCATCCAGCGTGCCGGAAGGTCGCACGCGCACCTCGACGAGCCCACGCCGCGATGCTCCGTGACGACGTCACCGCCCGTAGCGCATGGCGGTAAAATTGCGCAAGGCGATCACGCCGGTTTTAGAGGTGGCAGTTTGACTGAGCTTGAACAGGGTTTCATCTTGACCCGGCATTGGCGGGACACGCCCGCCGGCACCGAAGTCGATTTCTGGCTGGCCACGGACGGCGGGCCCCGGCGCGTGCGCTTGCGCCCTCAGCCTTCGGTGGCGTTCATTCCCGCCGAGCATCGCGAGCGCGCCGAGACGATTCTGCGCCGCGAAGCGCCGCTCGATCTGCGAGCGCTCGATCTGCGCGACTTTCAGCATCGGCCGGTCATGGGACTTTACTGCCCGCAGTACCGGCAATTGACGGGCTTCGAGAAACGCCTGAAACAAGGCGGCGTCGACGTCTACGAAGCCGATATCTTTCCGCCCGAACGCTACATGATGGAGCGCTTTATCACGGCGCCGGTGTGGTTCAGCGGCGACGCGCAGAGCAACGGAAAGAGCAGCCCGCTCGTGAACAGCGAACTCAAACCGGCCGCCGGTTATCGCCCGCCCTTGAAGCTGGTGTCGCTCGATATCGAAACCAGCGCTCACGCCGAGTTGTATTCGATCGCGCTGGAAGGTTGCGGACAGCGTCAGGTGTACATGCTGGGGCCGCCGAATGGCGTGGCGGGCACGCTCGACTTCGACCTCGAATACTGCGAAACCCGCGCACAGTTGCTGGAAAAACTGAACGCGTGGCTCGAACGGCACGATCCGGATGCGATCATCGGCTGGAATCTGGTGCAGTTCGATCTGCGTGTGCTGCAACAGCATGCCGAACAATATCGCGTACCGCTGCGGCTCGGCCGGGGCGGCGCCGTGATGGAATGGCGCGAGCATGGGCTCAAGCAGAACCACTTCTTCGCCGGCGCTGCGGGACGGCTGATTATCGACGGCATCGAAGCGCTGCGTTCGGCGACCTGGAGTTTCACTTCGTTCAGTCTCGAACATGTCTCGCGCACAGTGCTAGGCGAAGGCAAGGCGATCGACAATCCGTATCAGCGCATGGACGAAATCCAGCGCCGCTTCGACGAAGACAAGCCCGCGCTCGCTCGCTACAACCTCAAAGACTGCGAGTTGGTCACGCGCATCTTCGCTAAAACGGAGTTGCTGCCGTTCCTGCTCGAACGCGCGAGCGTGACCGGTTTGCCGGCGGATCGTAGCGGCGGATCGGTGGCGGCGTTCACGCATCTGTATATGCCGCGCATGCATCGGCAAGGCTACGTCGCGCCCAATCTCGGCGACGTGGCCGGCGCCGCAAGCCCCGGCGGTTTCGTGATGGATTCGCGCCCCGGTCTCTATGATTCCGTGCTGGTGCTGGATTACAAGAGCCTGTATCCGTCCATCATCCGCACGTTTCTGATCGACCCTGTCGGCCTTGTCGAAGGCATGCTGAATCCCGCCGACGATCAATCGGTTCCGGGCTTTCTCGGCGCGCGCTTTTCACGCACGCGCCATTGTTTGCCGTCGATCGTCGGGCAGGTTTGGCAAGGCCGCGAAACGGCCAAACGTGAGAATAACAAGCCGCTTTCGCAGGCATTGAAGATCATCATGAACGCCTTCTACGGCGTATTGGGATCGACCGGCTGCCGCTTCTTCGATCCGCGTCTCGCCTCGTCGATCACCATGCGCGGCCACGAAATCATGCATGCCACACGCGAACTGATTCAAGGCGAAGGCTATGAAGTCATATACGGCGACACGGATTCGACCTTCGTGTGGCTGAAACACGCGCACAGCGAGGAAGACGCGAGCCGCATCGGCCGCGCGCTGGTCGAGCATATCAACGCGTGGTGGCGGCAGAATCTGCAGGAAAGATTCGGGCTCGACAGCGCGCTCGAACTGCAATTCGAGCGGCACTATCGGCGCTTCTTCATGCCGACGATTCGCGGCGCCGAGGAAGGCAGCAAGAAACGCTACGCGGGCCTCACCGTTTTGCCGGACGGCAGCGAAGACATCGTCTATAAGGGACTCGAAACGGTACGCACCGACTGGACGCCGCTCGCGCAGCAGTTTCAGCAGGAACTGTATCGGCGCATCTTCACGCAGCAGCCGTATCAGGATTACGTGCGCGACTATGTGCGCGACACACTCGACGGCAAGCTCGACGATCAACTCGTGTATCGCAAGCGGCTGCGCCGCCCGCTCGAAGAATACGAGCGCAACGTGCCGCCGCATGTGCGCGCCGCGCGCGTGGCGGACGAGTTCAACCGGCGCCAAGGGCGCCCGCTGCAATACCAGAACGGCGGCTGGATCAGCTATGTGATGACGGTTGCCGGACCCGAGCCGCTGGAAACGCTGCGCTCGGCTATCGATTACGAACATTATCTGACGCGGCAATTGCAGCCCGTCGCCGACGCTATCCTGCCGCTCCTGCGCGACGATTTCACGACCTTGATGTCAGGGCAGAAGCAGTTGTTCTGAGGCAGTGCTAGCATCGGGCGTATCGACGACGCACAGCAAAGGTCACGCATGAACGAGTCGCATCCGATCGCGGCAGACGAGTTGAAAGCCCAGCCGCAAAGCGCCGCGAACCGTGTGTTTTCAGACGGTGCGCTCAGTCTCGGACTCACTCTGCCGCTGCTGCGCGCCGGCACGATCGTGGCTGATTTCGACGAGCAGCTGGCGCTCGCGCGTCTCGCGGACGAACGCGGCTTTCGCGCACTCTGGGTCCGCGACGTCCCGCTGAACAGCGGGGACTACCCGGACCCTGTCGGCCACCTCGACCCATGGGCGCTGCTCGGTGCGCTCGCTACGAACACGCGGCGTATCGCGCTCGTGAGCGGCGCCATCGTGCTGACGCTGCGGCATCCGCTGCATATCGCCAAGGCGGCGCTGTCCGTCGATACGCTCAGCCACGGACGCTTCATTCTGGGTCTGGGTTCAGGCGATCGTCCACCGGAATATGCCGCGTTCGGGCGCGATTCCGACGAGCGGCGTGAGCTGTATCGCAGTCACTGGGAGACGGTTGCCGCCGCGCTCGGCACACCGTCGCGCGTGATTCCCGATCGCACGCCTGAAGGTGCGCCAACCTTTCAGCTGTTGCCCGAGCACTCGCACGCGGTGCCGCTGCTGGCAGTGGGTTCGGGCGGTCAAAGCGTCGACTGGATCGCGCGCCATTCGCTGGGGTGGATGACCTATCATCGCGAGCCCGACGCTCAGCGCGCCCGTTACAGCATGTGGCGCGCCGCCGTAGAACGCGTGGCGCCCGAAGCGTTTCGCGCGTTCGGCGTCGCGATGCGGCTCGAACTCAGCAGCGATCCGCATGAACCGGCTCAGGCCGTGACGCTCGGCTACCGGACCGGCCGGCTTGCGTTGATCGACATACTCAAGGCGCTGCGCGCGGACGGAACACACCATGTGACGTTCAATCTGTCATCGGAGCGTCCCGTCGCCGAGATCATCAACGAACTCGCCGATGGGGTGTTGCCGCAGTTTCATCAGGAGACGTAGAAAGCGCGTTGGGCACCTGCTTCGACTCACGGCGTGGATGGCCGGTCCGTGTCATACAGGCGGTCCGGGATGAACAGCGCGGTCACGCCACTCAGGAAGAACACCGCGCCGACCACGAGAAAGCCCAGACCGATGGAAAACTGCGTGGCCAGGAAGCCGATCACGATAGGCGCCGCCCCCGAACAGAAGCGCCCCAGGTTATAGGAACCGCCCACCGCCGTGCCGCGAATGGAAGTGGCGAAACTCTCGGACATGAACGTGCCGATCGTGCCGAGCGGTACGCCGTACAGAAACCCGAAGAAAAGCATGAGAACGGCAATGTTCTCCCGCGTGTGCCAGAAGATGATCACCGGCAGAAAGAGTGCGGCGCCCACGCAGCCGAGGACATACACGCCGCGCCGGCTCCAGCGGTCGCCCAGCCAGCCGGCGAAGATCTTGCCGATGAACGCGACGACGTAAGTCCCGATCATGTACCCCGTCAGTGAGCTGAACTTGATATGCAGCTCCTTTTCGAGGTACGTCGGCAGCCAGTTATTCAAGCCGTAGAAGCCGGAAAGAATGAAAACCGAGGCCAGCGTCCACAGGATAAACAGGGTACGCGTCTGTCGATTGCTGAAAATCAGGTGGTAGCGGCTGTCGCGCCAGCGGCGCTGACTCGTACGCTCGATGGCCTGGCTCGCCCGCCAGCTAGCCGGCTCGGGCACCGCGAATTTGATTGCCAGAGCAAACACCACGGGTATCGCCGACACGTAGTACAGCGTGCGCCAGCCGTAGTGCGGCAAAATCCAGCTGCTCAGCGCAATGACCACGATATAGCCGGCCGAAATGCCGGTCTGCAAGGCGCCCAGAATCAGCGAGCGCCGCTCCGTGGGCACGTATTCGGCAACCAACGTCGTGACCAGCACCATGGAGCCGATGCCCAACGAACCGATGAAGCGGACAATCGCGAACTCCATAAAGCTGTGCGTGAGTCCAAGCAGCCCCGCGCCGAGCGAAAAGAGCGCCAGCGCCCAGACCACCACCCTCACCCGCCCTATGCGATCGCTCGCCCAGCCGCCGAGAATCCCGCCGACTGCCATGCCGAGCAACGTCAGGCTGCCCAATGCGCCGGCCTGGACATTGCTCAGTCCGAAGTCGTCCTTGATGCGCGTCAGCGTGAGGCCGTACATCATGACGTCCGCGCCATCGGCCATGAGCGCAAGATAACCGAGGATGAAAACAAGCAGCCAGCGGCCTTGCGAAACGGAAGTCTGGCTCACCTGCGACGCTGTCGCAACACGTTGGGTAGTGGTCATGTCAGAGCGAAGTCGAACCGCTGGCGGTTACCGTATGGCACGAAACGAGAGCGGGAGCCAGGAATGAACCGATCAGCAATCCCAACTCTTCATGCCGCTTCGTGTACCACCGCTCCTGATGCGTCAGGTTCATCGTGCCGATGCACACACCGTCGTACGCGATCGGAATGTTCAGTATCGATCCGAGGCCCATGCCGGTCATCACGGTGTGATCGTCGAACGCTTCGCGGATGCCCTGCGGGGTTTCCGCGCGAAAGGGCTGGAGGTCGAGCAGGATCTGTTTGGCCCACGGCGTGCCATGCTTTTTCTTGCGCCCGCCAACCGGATAGACGTCGGGCATGTTCGTATAGACGCGCTCCACCTCCTGGTTTTGCGCATCGTAGGACATGATCGTGAACAGGCTGAAGCCGATTGCGCTTGCCGCCACTTCATGAACCGCACGGAAAATCGCCATTGGCTGCCCCGTGAGCCGCATGGCCTTGGCAAGCTGTTCAAGGTTCGATATGTCCAGCGCTTGCGGGCTGGGCGGCGCAGTTTCGATCCGGATGCCTTGCATGGTCTGTGTGGGAAGGTTAGCAAATCACGGCATTCAGCCGTGTATTTCAGTGGAACTGAGCGGGCCTCGAACATCTTGCGTGCGACCGAATTCTTCGGCCTCGATGTCTTCGAGCGAGCGGTTGCGAGTCTCGATACCCAGGAAGAACACCACGCAGGCCCCGATCAGCAGAACCGTCGTGGTCATCGCGAACACGCCGAGGAAGCCGAGCACGGGATAGATGAGGCCGACCAGAATGGGCGCGCTCACCGAGCCGATGCGGCCAAACGATGACGACGAGCCGGTGCCGGTCGTGCGCACCGCGGTCGGGAATACCTCCGGGGTGTACGCATACACGCCTGCGAATGCACCGTTCATGAAGAACGACAGGCAGATGCCCGCGATCATGATCCCGATTCCAGTATGAGAGAACGCAAGCGCAATCGCCGCTATGCCGCCCAGCAACATGTACGACGCGACCACCGCCTTGCGCCCGATCCGTTCGTTGAGCCATGCGGCCGAGAAATACCCCGGAATCTGCGCGCCATAGATCGCGATCGAATAGCCGAAGCTCTTCGTCATGGTGAGCCCTTCTTTGAGGAGCAGGCTCGGAATCCACGAGAAGAACGAGTAATACGCGAACGCGACCGAGAACCACATCAGCCAGCTGACTGCCGTGGTGCGTGCGAGTCGCGGCGACCATAACGTGAGCACGTTCTGCAACGCGCTGCCGCTGGCGCGTGCCGATGCGGGAAGCACGCCGACGGAGCCGACCGGTGGAAGATGAATGCCCCGGCCGGCAAACCATGACTCGATCGTGCTGACGATCCGGTTCGCTTCATCTGTCCGGCCCTGGCTCTCGAGCCAGCGCGGCGACTCGGGCAGCGTTCTGCGCCACCAGAGCAGCATGACGACCGGCAACGACGTCACCACGGCCAGGTAGCGCCAGCCCTCCGCATAGTTTCGCACCACGACGAAGCCGAGGATGGACGAACTCAGATAGCCGAACGACATGAAGCCGACCAGCGCCCCGCAAAACATCCCTCTGTAGCGGCGCGGCACGAATTCCGCGAGGAATGGCGCGATCACCACCGTCTCCGCGCCGGAACCAAATCCCGCGACGATGCGCAGCGCGAAGAACGTGTGCCAGTCCGTCGCGGCCGCACTCGCGAGCGACGCGACACAGTAGATGGCCAGCGCCGTCATCATGATGCGACGACGCCCGATCAGATCGGCGAATACGCCTGATAGGAACGCGCCGAAGAAGTACCCGATATAGGTGCTGCTCGCGACGAGCCCTGTTTCGGCGCTGCTCAGGTGCCATAGCTTGCTCACGACCGGCAGCAAAAACGCGAGCGACGATGAATCGAGTCCATCGAACAGATACCCCAAGCCACCGATGAGCAGGAGTTTGCGGTGAAAGCCCGATAACGGAAGTCTTTCAAGACGAGCGGCTACGGCAGACACGGTAACTTTCTCCCTGAAGGAATGGACACGATTTCCGCCATGCCGAGGCTATCGCCCGACCGCGTAGGCCTGCATCTGGCGAGGCGTCGCCGCGCCGCGCATCAGACCGTTTCTGATTCCGACCGCGCAGACGCGCCCGAGCGACCAGGGTTCGGCCACCGTCAGGTCGTGGCCGCGCGCGCGCAATTCGGCCAGGGTGCTTTCCGGAAAACGGGACTCGGCGGACATCTTGCCGAGATGCATCGCGCGCGGGTAGAACGAACCCGGGAAATGCGCGGTCTGGAACGACGGCGAATCCGCGGCCGCCTGAAAATTCATGCCGGCGTGCACATGTTTGAGGAAGAGCTGGATCGACCATTGATCCTGCTGATCGCCGCCAGGCGTGCCGAACGCCGCGTAGGGCTTGCCCGCGCGAGTGACCAGCGTGGGCGAAAGCGTCGTGCGCGGACGGCGACCTGGCCCGAGCGACGACGGCAAGCCCTCTTCCATCCAGAACATCTGCGCGCGCGTGGTCACGTTGAAGCCGAGGCCGGGCACTGCAGGCGACGCCTGCAGCCAGCCGCCCGAAGGCGTGGCCGACACCATGTTGCCCCAGCGGTCGACGACATCGAGATGCACCGTATCGCCGCGCAGTTCGGGCAACGGCGCAAAGGTCGGTTCGCCCTGGCCGAAGCCGCCGGACTGTTCCTTGCCGGCCATCGCCATGATGCGCGCGGCGCGGCGCTCGCTGTCGCCGAACGTGCCGGGACGGAATTCGAGCGACGCCCGCCGCGGGTCGATCAGCCGACGACGTTCGTCGTTATAGGCGTCGCTCAGCAGCACATTCATGGGTACGTGCGCGAACGCAGGGTCGCCGTAGAACACCTCGCGGTCAGCGAACGCCAGCTTCGAGCATTCGATGATCGTATGCACGAAATCCGGTCCCATCGGGTCCATGGCCGCGAGATCGAAGCCCTTGAGCAACGCGAGCTGCTGCAGGAACATCGGCCCCTGGCCCCACGGGCCGGTCTTGTGAATACGGAGGTCGCCATAGTCGTACGAAACGGGGTCTTCGTAGGACGGTTCCCAGCGCGCGAGGTCGCCGGCGTCGAGCAGGCCGCGGTTGCGCTGACCCGACGTGTCGAGAACGGCCGTCGAACCGAAATACTGGTCGATGGCATCAGCCACGAAGCCGCGATAAAAAACCTCACGGGCGCGTTCGCACTGTTCGCTGCGGTCGCGCCGGGTATTCGCTTCTCGCAGAATGCGCTTATACGTGTTCGCAATGGCCGGATTGGCGAAGAGCTGGTTCGGCATCGGCGCGTCGCCGTCGCGCAGCCATTGCTCGGCCGAAGTCGTCCATTCCGTCCGGAAGAACTCCTTGATGGCGAGGATCGATGAGGTCATGCGCGGCAGCACCGGGTAGCCGTTTTCCGCATAACCGATTGCGTAGCTCAGCACGTCTTCGAGCGGCAACTGGCCGTAATCGCGCAGCATGGCCATCCACCCGCCGAACGCACCGGGCACGACGGCAGGCAGCAGTCCCGTACCCGGCACCACTTCCAGCCCTAACTTGCGCATGCGCTCGATGGTCATGCTCGCGGGCGTTACGCCCTGCCCGCACAGCACACGCACGCGGTCTTCGCGCGCGCTGTAGAAGACGACCGGCAGTTCGCCGCCTGGACCGTTCAGATGCGGCTCGACGATCTGCAGAACAAAACCGGCGGCGGCGGCGGCATCGAATGCGTTGCCGCCTTTCTCGAGCACGGCCATGGCCGACGCGCTGGCCAGCCAGTGCGTGGAAGCCACCATGCCGAATGTGCCGATCAGTTCCGGGCGGGTGGTGAACGACATGCGCTGCTCCTTTGCGATCGCGGAAGACTGGCGACTGAACCAATCACGATAGGTACAACTTGAACAAATGCCAAAGATGCTGCCCAAGCTGGTGAATTTCACGTGATGCTAACCCGAAATCTTATTGCAATATACCGGGTCAAAATATTTTCTGAAAACTGCGCGCCACATCGCGTCAGTCCTGCTACCTTTGGTACCAATTAACATTGGTTCGGTTGAGAGAAAATGGAACAGACAGCATTGGAAAGGTTGCTCGGCTATATCGCCCGCCATCAACTCAAGGACGGCGACGCGCTGCCGCCCGAAAGAAAGCTGGCCGAAGACCTTGGCGTCAGCAGACGAGAACTGCGCTCGGTGCTGGCTTCACTGGAGGCGTCGGGCCGGGTGTGGCGCGGTGTCGGGCGCGGCACCTATCTGGGCGCGCGGCCGCTGAAGTTCGGCCCCACGCTGCGTGGACTGCGCGCAGGAACCAGCCCGGCGGACATCGCCGAAATGCGGCTGCTGTTCGAGCCCGCCCTTGCGGAACTCGCTGCTACCAAAGCCAGTCGGGACGATCTGCTGGAACTGGAAAAGTGCGCGCGCAAAAACGCTGCCGCGAAGAACGACGAAGAGTGGCAGCAATGGGATCATCGCTTTCACTTACTGATTGGGCAAGCTACTCGCAATCCCGCGCTCATTGCGCTGATGGAAGTCATCAACAGCATGCGTGTCAAACCGGACGTACGTGAAAAGACGGTGGCGCAGGAGACCCGGCAATATTTCGCCCAGCAGCATCAGGCTGTCGTCAATGCAATGAAAGCGCGTGATGGAGAGACAGCGGCGCGCTGCATGCGCGAGCATCTGCTGAGCGTTCAAGGGCGGGCATCGGGGAAGGTGAGCTGATTTCGTGAAGACCGCGCAGTCATAACTTCAACCGCGCGAGTTCCTTTTCATTCTTGAGTCCATCCGCAATTTGACCTAGAAATGAGGAGGCGCAAATTTGCCCGTTATTCGTATTGAGTTAAACGAGTCACATCAATCATCGCTACGCTCAGGAGAGCATCAGTCATGGTCGCAAGAAAACGAATTCATGCTGCGCTCCTCGCCGCGATGATCGCCACGCTTGCGCCGGCCTGTCAGGCGCAAAACACCACCGATTGGCTGGCGAACACCTATGGCACTCTCCCCGCCCATGTCGGCAACGCCGCTCGTTCCATGTGGGTCGCGCCCGAAGGCGTCATCTACACGGCCTCCATGTGGGACGAGTACGAGGGCGGCGTCGCAATCTATCAGAACCACCGCAGCGCCGGATCCATCGGCGCTCACGGCGAATTTCAGGGCAGTGCCATCACGGGTAATGCCAAGTCGATTTTCGTGGCGCTGCAGTACAGCGCGTCGTACGGAAGCGGCGCGGTGGGACGATACAACCGCACCACCGGCACTCGCGATCTTTTCATTCAGGTCACTGCGTCGAAGAATCAGCCGCGCGTCGACGTCGTCACCGGACTCGCCACGGCGGGCTCGCTGCTTTATGCGAGCGACATCGACGGCAATCGCGTGCGGATCTTCACAACCGACGGTGTCTGGCAGAAAGACATCAACGTTCAGAGCCCAGGCGCGCTTGCCGTGGATGGCGTGGGCAACGTCTGGGTCGCGCAGAAAAGTGCGGGCACGATCGTCGAGTTCAGTCCAGCCGGGGCGCTGCTGAATACCATTCAGATGCCCGGCGGATCGCAGCCGTCGGCGCTCTATTTCGATGCGTCGTCGGGACAGCTCATGGTGGGCGATGAAGGGCCCGACTTGAACATCAAGCGCTACACGCTCTCTGGTACGCCGACGCTGGCCGGCACGTTCGGCATTCAGGGCGGTTATCTCGACACCACGACGGGCATTAAAGGCCAGGTCGGCGCAAAGCGCTTCACCCGCGTCGCCGGCATCGGCAAGGACACTGCGGGCAACCTCTATGTGCTCAACAACCCGTGGGGCGGAAGCTGGGATCTCGGCCGCAACGGCGGCACCGACATTCATGCGTATGGCAGCGCCGGCAACCTGCAGTGGACGCTGCGCTCCCTCAACCTCGAGGGCGACGCTGTACCGGACCCGCTCACGGACGGCACCGTGTTCTATGGCGGCACCAACATCTACAGCGGCAGCGCCGGCGGCGCCTTCGTCGCGAACACCGTCGATCCGTTCGCCTATCCGTCGGACCCGCGCATCGACATCAACGATACGTCACGGGACGAGCACTTCGCTCACCTAGCCACGGTGGGCGCCAACCGGATACTCGTGGCGTCCGGCCAGAATCCCGATGTCTACTACTTCTTCCACTTCAACGCCGCGAACGGCTACATCGCGATACCGGACGCCACGCTTCCTGGCGCGGCGTTCAAAACCAACGCCCTGGTCAGGGATGGGTTCTGCATCGACAGCAAGGGCGGCGTGTGGGCCGGTCTGGATAAGACGGGCTACATCTATCACTACCCGCTGACCGGCTTCGACGCCAGCGGCAAGCCGACCTGGGGAGCCGGCATACCCGTGCGCATTCCCGCGAGCATCCAGCCGCTGACGCGCATCCTCTACCTCGCGGACAGTGACACGATGATTCTCGGACAGGGCGTGGTCGGGAGTACGGATTGGACCGGGATAGGCACGCGGATCGAGGTGTATCACGGCTGGAGTGCGGGCAATACCACGAAACCCAATCCGGTGATCAACCTCACCCACGCCGGCGCCAAGTCGATCGACGCGGCCGGCCGCTATCTTTTTGTCGGCTACTGGTTCGGCAGCGGGCAAGCTTTGCCGGACATCGACGCGTTCAATCTCTCCACAGGCAACCTCGACGCAACGCTGGTCAACACCAGCCCCCGTACCGTGGACGCCAGCAGCGCGATCGATGCGATATACGGCGTCAAAGCCTACTTTCGATCGACCGGCGAGTACGTGGTCACGAAGAACAACGTCAAAGGCTCCAGCATTACCGTCTTTCGCTGGACGCCATGACCGGATATAAAGACCTCAATCTTTACGACCGCGAAGTTGCCTACCGCGAGATTTTTTCCAGCTCGATGCCCTTCGTGCGCGGTCCCATCAAGCCGATTGCCAGCATGACGATCAGCATCGCTCCAGCGATAAAGACGAACACCCCGGTGGTGCCAAACTGCTTCAACACGGCGGCAATCAGAAACGCCGTGAAGATCGCGGAAAAACGGCTCCACGAATAAACGAAGCCCACCGCGCGCGCCCGAATGCTGGTCGGAAAAAGCTCGGTCTGATACGCATGGTAGCTGTACGAAATGATGTTGCCGGCGAGCGTCAGACACACACCGAGACTCACCAGCAACACCGCGCCCGACGCCTGGCTAAACCACAAGCCGCAGACAATATTGACACCCGCCATCACCACGATCACAGTCTTGCGCTCGAAGCGGTCACCGATGAAAAGTCCGATCAGCGGACCGACTGGCGCAGCCAAAGCGATCACGCTCGAATACATCAGGCTCGTGGTGATCGTAATGCCCTGCTTGATCAGCAGCGTCGGCACCCAGTTCGCAAAGCCGTAGAAGCCCACGGTCTGGAAGATATTGAAGATCGTCATCATCAGCGTGCGACTGCGATACGGCGGCACCCACATATCGCGGAAGCTGCCGCGTGGCGCGACCGGCACCGGCGGCGCGGGCGGCGGCAACTCGCGGCCGTATTCGCGGCGCACTTTGGCTTCGAGCGCCGTCATCACGCGGTCGGCTTCGGCAAGACGTCCTTGCTGTGCGAGCCAGCGCGGGCTTTCCGGCAACGCGCGACGAATCCACCACACGAACAGCGCGCCATGCGCGCCGATCAGCACGACCCAGCGCCAACCGTCGAGACCAAGCAATGTGCGCGGCACCAGCAGATACGACAGAAACGCCACCACCGGCACAGCGGTAAAACCGACCGCCTGCTCGCACGCGAACGCGCGGCCGCGAATCTGCTTGGGCACCAGTTCGGAAATGTACGTGCCGATCGTCACCAGTTCGACGCCGATGCCGACCCCTGCCACGAAACGCCAGAAGTTCAACCCCGTCGCTGTTTCCTGAAACGCCATCACCACATTGGCCGCCGTGTACCACAGCAGCGAATACGTGAACACGGCACGGCGTCCGAAGCGATCCGCGAGAAACCCGCACGCGATCGTGCCGATAAAGAGGCCGCTGAACAGCGCCGCGATGAAACTCGCGACACCGGTCGAGCCGAACAGGCCGTGCGTGGTCGCGCTCAGCAGACCGCTTTTGACGAGGCCTGGCGCGACATACCCGGAGTACAGCAGATCGTAGAGTTCGAAGAAGAAGCCGAGGCTCAGCAACACCACCAGCTTCCAGACGGAGCGCGTGGCGGGCAGCCGGTCGAGACGCGCGGAAATGCTGCCGGCGTCGAGCGGCGCGGCCGCGACGGTGCGATTGACTGTGCTATCGGAATGCGCCGCGCCGCCGCTTTGCTTCGCGACGGACCCGGCGTGATCGGGGGATGCCATGTTGTTTGTCTCCTGGTGATACTCGCGAAACGATAGGGCTCGCTGGACCGGTCTCGCCGGCCTCTTGTACTTTCGCGCGTCACACGCACCACGATGCCGGGCCCCACGGTCCGGCCAGCATTCTAGCCGCGCACGCGCTTCAATTGTTCGAAGGTCGTGATTTTTCCGGCCAGCGCGCTCGCCGCCACCGTGTACGGACTCGCGAGCCACACATTGCCCGGTCCCGAACGGCCCGGGAAATTGCGGTTGATCGCGCTGATCGTCACTTCGTTCGCCTCGGCCGATTGGCCCGGCCCGCAATTCGCGCACGACCCGCAGCCCGGCATGACGAGCGTCACGCCCGCGCGCTCGAAGACCGGCAAATAGCCGCGCTCCTCGCAATACGCGCGCACCGCCATGGTGCCGAACTGCAAGTAGAGACGTGTCCCCTCGGGCACCCTAAGACCTTGCTCGACGCCCCAATGCAGCACTTCGTGATAGAAATCGAAGTCTTCGCGCTTGCCTGCCGTGCATGAGCCGCCATAAGCGATATCGATGGCGACATCCTGTTCCAGTTGCAGCGCCGGGACGCCGTTGCCGGGGTCGCCGGGACGCGCGAGCATCGGTTGGATCGCGCTTGCGTCGATACTGATCGTGTCGCGATAGGTGGCGCCCGCATCGCTTTTCATCCAGTTTTCAAGGGTGAAATCGACACCGCGCCGCTCTTTGAGAAACGCCACCGTGCGCTCGTCCGGTTCCACGATGCCGGTGAAGCCGCCCAGTTCCGCGACCATGTTGGTCAAGGTCGCACGCTCGTCGATCGACATCGCGCGCACTGCCGCACCGCCGTATTCGAACACGAGGCCGATCGCGCCACCTGAGCGGATCGCGTCCATTTGCAGCAGATGCAGCACCACGTCCTTCGCGGTCACGCCGTCGCGCAAATGACCGCTGATTTCGATGCGCAAGGTCTCCGGCACTTTGCAGCGCACATAGCCCGTCACCCAGCTATTGGCGATTTCCGTTGCACCCGCGCCGAACGCGAGGCAGCCGAGCGCGCCCGAATGCGGCGTGTGCGAATCGGTGCCGCACGCCACTTGCCCCGGCAACGCGTATTGCTCGGCCATCAACGCATGACAGATGCCTTCGGAGCCCGGCATGCCGTCGAGCGCGCCGTGCGAGCGCACCGGATAGTCGCGCGAGAACGACGTATGCCCTTCCATCAGATTGGCGACGCCTGGCAGCAGGCCGTCGCGCACGTGCGGAATGCTCTGCGATGCGAGCACCAGATGATCCTGGAACGCGATGATGTGATCCGGCGCATGCAGCGGCGCCGGCTTGCCGAACGCGCGATGCATCAGATGCGCGCACATGCCGGTGAAGTAATCGTGACTGAAGCGCCAGTCCGCGGCGATGAACACGCCGTCGCCGCGCTGCGCGCCCACGCTGGCCGGATGCAGATGGCGCTCGATGATCTTCTCGACCAGCGTCTTCGGCTGCGCGAACTGCGCCATGTCAGCGTGAGCATCAGCGTTAGCGCTATCGCCCACGCGCGGCGCGAGCCAGTCGGCGAACTTGCTGTACGCGAGCAGGCCGCCGCTGCGAATGATCTGCTGCGTGAGCGCGTCGCGTCCCTTGAGAAATTCGTCGATCGGCACCGCTTCTCCCGCGCTCAAACGATCGAGCACGGAAAAGTCAGTCGTGGTGAGAATGCCGATGTTGTCGCAGTTCTGCTGATAGATCCGCTCGAAGCTTTCCGCGACGATCAGCCGGATACCGGCCGAGAGTTCCGCCAACGGACTCGATTCGCGCGACGATCCCTTGCCGTAGCGCTTGCCCGCCACCGTCACCTGGAAGCCGCCGTTCTTCACCGCATTGCGGCCGATCGGCATGCGCTCGCCGGCCTTGAAACCGACATACGGAAACTGGCCGAGGCGCTCGTCGTAGGTGAGCATGACGGTGACCGGCGTGATCTCGTCGGTGGAGACGTTGTCGCGAAGCGGACCGGCTGTGGCGCGCGTGAAGTTCTCGCCGGCGAGTTGCGCCTCGATCACCGCGGGGTCCTGGGACAGGTACAGCACGCGGCCGTCCAGACGAATCGTGTCGCTCATATGCATTCTCCTTGCGACCACTATACGGCGCGCGCGGGCAATGCCGAAGTGCCGGTGCGGCAACGCAGACCTCTCGTTTGGCGATGCTTGGCGCGATGGTGCTGGACATGGTGGTCCGGGCGTTGGCGTGTCACCGCCGGCATACTAAAGCCGGCCAGCGGCACAGGCACGCATCTGCCAATTCGCGCGCCGTGGCGCGCGTCAACCGCCTTTGCCGAGAAACCCGACCAGCGCCGCCGCGCTCGCGCTCAACTGATCGCGCGCCTTGAAGATCATGATGAGGCGGCGCACCGCCCACGCATCGCTCAGAGACAGCAGGCTCACATCGAGCGCATTTAAATAGAGCAGCCCGACCTGTTCGGGCACGATCGCGATGCCGAGACCGGCATGCACCATCCGGCAAAGCGCGTCGAGACTGCTGACGCGAATCTTCACGTCGAGTTGCCGCCCCGCGCCGGCGGCCTGTTGCGTGAGCAGTTGCGTCAGCGCGCTCTCGCTGCGCAGCCCGACGAAGCTGTCATCGAGCAGATCGTTGAAGCTCACCCGCAACGCGCCCGCGAGCCGATGGCCACCCGGCACCAGCACCGCCAGCCGATCCTGCCGGTACGGCACCTGCTCGAACGCCTCGCTGCCCGCCACCGCTTTGCAGATGCCGAAGTCCGCCGCGTGTTCACCGACAATCCGCAGCACGTCGGCGCTATTTTCCTCTTCCAGTTCGATCGACACCTCCGGAAACGCGCGCCCGAACGCGGCCACGTCTTCCGGCAAAAACTGCACGATCGAGGACAGATTCGCCACCACCCGCACGCGCCCTTTCGCACCCGACGAAAAGCGCGACAACTCCGCGCTCATCTGCTCGATATTGCCGATGATCGCCAGCGCGTAGCGCAGCACGGTCTCGCCGACCGGCGTCACGGTGATGCCGCGCGATTGGCGCTGGATCACCGGCAAGCCGATCACCGCCTCGATCTCGGCGATGCGCCGGCTTACCGCGGACGATGCGATGAACTCGCGCTCCGCCGCGCGCGCGATATTGCGCTCCTGGCAGACGGCGACGAACAGGCGCAGCGAGGTGAGGTCGAGTTTCTTGAGAAGGTTTTCCATTGTTGCTGCTTCATGCGCGGTGAGCCCGAAGAACACGGCATCGGCATGAAGGGAGCCTGGCAAAAAAGATGGGCAAGTGTAACGCCCTTCTCCAGGCCAACCTGTCATTCCCACAACCGACTTTCGATTAGCCTCTTTGCTGCCTACACTACGCGACGAACACAGTAAGACGCGTCAACGCCGGCGGAACTCGGCCACGCCTGGTTCCCTATAAGCCAGAAGAAGTTATCCGGAGACGACATGAACGCAATGCAAGGACGCCGACGCGTTTCACTTCAGGATGTCGGTTGCCTTGTGCCGCTCGTCCACGCCGTCGATCAGAATCACCGGCCCACGCGCATGCCGCGTGCGCAACGGCAGGATGTGTTGATACGCTTCCGAGCGGTACCAGGCGCGCGCGGCGGCGAGATCGGGAAACGCAATCGCGATCAGATCGCCGTGCCATTCGCCTTCGAGTATCTCGGGGCGTGCGCCATGCACGATGAAATGGCCGTCGAACGGCGCGAGCGTGGCATCGATGCAATTGAGGTATTCGACGATGTCGTCGCCCAGTTCGACGTCGTGCAGATGGGCAATCGCGTAGGCAGTCATGGCATGGCTCCTGGTCATGAGTGGATGCGGATACTTGCATGCCGCTCATGGTCGGCTCGGGCATGAGGCGCGTCGATTACCTGTGAGGTAAAAAAACCCGCCGCGTCGCACACGAGGCAAGCGCCACGCCGCTATTGCGCGCTGACTTGCGCAAGCGCGGCAATCAGGTCGCCGAAGCGTTCTCCCTGAACCAGAATGTGCCCTCTCAACGCGGCGGCGGCAGCTTCGCCATCGCCCGCTTCAAGCGCGTCCACGACCGCCTGGTGTTCATCGAACGAGGCGGCCACGCGGCCTTTGACGCGCAACTGCAAACGCCGGTACGGGCGCAGCAGTTTATGGAGCGCCTTCGCCTGGTCGTGCAGAAAACTATTGTGGCTGCCTTGATAGATCAGGCAGTGAAAGCGCTCGTTCAGATGGAAATATTCGTCTGGGCTGCCGGCGTCGCGCGCTTTCTGACATGCCACGTGCGCCTCGCGCAGCGTCTGCAATTCCTGCGCGTTCATGCGCCGCGCGGCAAGGCGGCTGCACATCGCCTCGAGTTCGGCCATCACCTCGAACATCTCGATCAGCCTGTGCAGGCTGATCTTCGCGACCACGGCGCCGTGCCGCGGCCGCATCTCCACCATACCTGCCGCGGCCAATTGGAGAAGCGCCTCGCGCACGGGCGTTCTGGACACCTCGAAGCGCGCGATCAATTCGGCCTCGTCGAGCGGCGCGCCCGGCGGCAGGTCGCCGGTCGCAATGGCTTCCTCGATGGATTCGCGCAGCTGGTCTGCGAGCGTGAGCTTGTTTGTCATGTTTGGACTCCATACGGAACCGAGTTGACCACAACGAGCATCCTGCCACCGTACGCGTAAACGATAGTTGAGAACGGTGTCAGTCGAATTATAAATACGGATGAGGTTTATAAATATAAAGATAAACCCCTTACAAAATATTGACAGGCCACTTTCGGCATATCCGCGTTGTTCGCGTTGTTCTTCCGATCACGGTCCGTCGCATCTACACGCGCGCACTCCTTTTCCCTGACCGTGTTCGGAGGCCTGACCATGAAGGTGCAGTCGGTAGCTGTATCCGTAGGAGTGGGTGTCGGAATCGCGTTGCTCGGTGGCTGCGGGCACGACAGCGTGTCGTCGTCCTCGCCCGCCATGGCGAAGGGCGCCGGCTTTATCCAGAGCTTCCAGATCGTGTCGAGCGCACCGGCGTTCGGCGGCGCCACGCCGGCCGGCGCGGCGGGCCCCTACCAGGTGATCAGCGCGGTCGTACACGGCGAACTCGATCCGAACGACCCGCTCAACGCGGGCATCGTGAACCTCAAGAACGCGCCGGTCGGCAACGACGGCTACGTCGCCTATACGACCGACGTGGTGATCCTGCGCCCGCAAAACGCGTCGGCCGCCAAACGCGTGCTGTTCTACGACGTCGTGAATCGCGGCAGCAAGATCGGCGCGGCGTCGTTCGTGGGCGGCGGCGCGCTCGATACCGGCGCGGCGCCCTCGTCCAGCTTCCCATCGCTGCTGCGCAACGGCTATACGATCCTGTGGAGCGGCTGGCAAGGCGACGTGCCGCTCGCCGGCAACAGCACCACGTCCGGCGCCGGCCTGCTCGGCGCCAGCTTCCCGGTGGCGACCAACAAGGACGGCACGCCGATGACCGGCCTGAGCCGCGAAGAATTCATTCCAGACTATGCGGGCGGCCCGCCCACCACTATTCCGTTGACGTATCCGCCGGCCAATCTGTCCGACAAGAGTTCGGTCACGTTCACCGCGCGCCAGTCGTGGCTCACCGCGTACGGCAGCATTCCAGGCGGGCTCGAAACTTATACCGCGCCGTCCCAGCCGGTGACGACATGGAACTACGTCAGTACGCCGAACAATGTCTACGAAGGCAACTACTCCGTCACGTTCACGCCGCCCGCGACCGTGCCGGGCCCGAACGGCACGCAGGTTGCGCCTGATGCCGGAACCATTTACAGCTTCGTCTATCAGGCCGCCGCGCCCACCGTCGACGGCATCGGTTTCGCGGCCTTGCGCGACCTGGTGTCGTTCCTTCGATACGATGCGGCCGACGCGCAAGGCGTCGCCAATCCGCTCAACGATCTGAAGAGCGCCGGATGCGCGGCCACGACCTGCTCGACCAGCACGAACTTCGATATCGCGATCGGCGAAGGGATTTCGCAATCGGGTCGCTTCATGAAGGACTTCCTGTATCAAGGCTTCAACGTCGACAAGCACGGCAAGATCGTGTTCGACGGCATGTTCCCGATTATCTCGGCCGCGCGCCGCACGTGGACCAATGCCGCCTTCGCGCAGCCCGGCCGCTGGTCGAAGCAGCATGAAGATCACTTCATGCCGGGCTTCCAGTTCCCGTTCACTTACGCGACCACGACCGACCCCGTAAGCGGCGCCACTGACGGCATCCTGAAGGCATGCACGGCCACCAACACCTGTCCGAAAATCATGCAGCTCGACGGCGCTTTCGAGTGGTGGGGCGGCGCGGCGTCGCTGGTCGTGACCGACGGACGCGGCAACGACATCCAGTTGCCTTCCAATGTGCGCTACTACCTGGTTGCAGGCACGCAGCACGGCGGCGGCAGTGGCGTGACGACCGGCAACATGACCGTTCCGGCCGCGGGCAGTCAGTGTCAGTTGCCGGGCTCGCCGGTCGAAGAAACACCGGTCGAGCGCGCGCTGATTCCGGCGCTCGTCGCCTGGGTCGGCAAGGGCACGCCGCCGCCCGCATCGCAATATCCGACCGTGGCGGCCGGCACGCTGGTCGCGCCGACTCAGGCCACGGTGGGCTTCCCATCGCTGACCAACGTGATGGTGCCAAGCGGAGCGGCCGCGACGCCCACCTCGCTGCAATTGACCTTTAATGGCGAGTACAACCAGTTGTTCGTCACCGACTATAGCAATGCGGTTCCCGTGGTGAACACGGCGCAGGCGTACACGATTCTCGTGCCGAAAGTGGATGCCAACGGCAACGAAACGTCAGGCGTGCTGGTGCCCGACGTCGCCGCCCCGCTCGCCACTTACACCGGCTGGAACTATCGCGGCGCGGGACATGCGATCGGCGACGGCTGCATTTCGAACGGCGCCGCGATTCCGTTCGCGGTGAACGCCGCCGCGCAGGCCGGCGGCACCGACACGCGCACCACGCTCGCCACGCTGTATGGCGGCAGCCGCTCGAAGTATCAGGCCGCGGTCGCGGCCGCGGCGAACGCGCTGGTCAGCCAGGGCTATCTGCTGCAGGACGACGCCACCAACGTCTTCATTGCGAACGCAAGCGCCGTGTCCGCGACTTTGCTGCCGCAACCTTGAGCGGCCGCGCGCCGGGAGCGAACGACATGATGCACAGAGCAGGATGCACCGCCGCCGCGTTCGCCGTCGCTGCGCTGGTTGCTGCATGCGGAGGTGGCGGTGGCGGTGGCGGTGGCGGTGGCGGTGGCGGTGGCGGTGGCGGTGGCGGTGGTGGTGGTGGTGGTGGTGGTGACGGTGCGCCGCCCGCTCCGTCTTCGAATGCTTCGGCGTATCAGAACAGCACGACGCTCGGCAGCGTCGGTGCCGTTTCGCTGTCGCTCATCGCGGCGACGACGACCGTCAACGCCATGCTGGTGAGTCCCGTCGCTGCCCCGCTGCTCGTGGCGGGCAACAACGCGCTCGTGTCGACGCATCTGGCCACCAACATCACGGGCGCCGGCACGGCATGTGTGTCGGCGCCCACGAACAGTATCGGCACGGTGAGCGGCGTCAACGCGGGCGTCAATATCAAGAGCGTGGCCGCGCTGCTGGACAATACCTGGAGTGTGTCAAGCACGCCGTCCGCGAACTGGACGACGCTCGGTGCGAGCGGCGCCGTGTTCGACGGCTGGGAAAACTGCGGCGCGAAGGCAGAAGGCGCGCCTTCGCCGTCGTCCACCTTGACGGTCAACGCGGACGGCAGCTTCTCCGATAACGTGTTCGACGGCAATCCGTCCACCACCGTCACGACAGTCAATCAGAGCTTTACCGCCGCGCAAGCTGCCTCGATGTTGTCGGATGCCGGCTATCTTGACAGCAGCCAGCCCGCGAATCCGCAGACCATCAGGTTGAGGATTTACCACAACGCCGCGCAGCAGACCGTGCTGGTCGAACAAAGTATTCCGGCGAGCGGTGCGACGAATCAGAATCCGGGTTTCGTGGCGATTTACTTTCCGCGCTGATCGCGTGCCACTCGTGATCATTACAAGTCCATCGTCCTTACCGGCTCGCCGTACCCCGCGATCAATGCCGCGATAACGCAACGCGCCTTCACCCCTTCGAAGACCTCGACACGCTCCTGTTTCGTTATCGCAACAGGCGCCGACTGTCACTAGCGTTTGAAGAAAAGCCGTCGCCGCCCTATTCTGGTTTGGTGCCCCCTTGATTTAAAAGGGCTTTTCGCCGAGATGCGGCATTTCATCACTCCACGAAACAAGCTATTGTAAAAATAGGCGCAAGACTTTGGAACCGGTTCCATTTATCATCCGGCCGGCAATCCGATGACTGCCGCAACGCAATTGCGCGCTCCAATCTGGTGACTAGAACAACATGCCTTCATCCCCTATTAGCTCTCGCCGTGGCTTTTTACGTACGGCTATCGCTCTGGTTCCGGCCGGCACGCTCGCCGGCTGCGAGGTCAAGCAATCCACGACGGCCTCCGCGCCGGGCTCAAGCGAAAGCGCGGACGCGAACGCGGGCCGCGCGTCCGGCGTGGACTACAAGCCGCATTTCTTCGACGCGAAAGAATGGGCGTTCATCCACGCCGCGGTCGATCGCCTGATTCCGTCGGACAGCGAAGGCCCCGGCGCCGTCGAAGCCGGCGTGCCCGAATTCATCGACCGGCAGATGGATACGCCGTACGCGCACGGCGCGCTCTGGTACATGCAGGGCCCGTTCACACAAGGCGCACCCGAACTCGGCTACCAGTTGAAACTTGTGCCACGTGATCTGTACCGCCTCGGCATCGCGGCGATCAACGCGTACTGCACGAAGACTTACGCGCATCCCTTCGACGCCCTCGATCCCGCCACGCGCGACACCGTGCTCGGTGCGCTCGAAAAAGGCAACGTCGATCTGGACAACGTGCCGGCCGGCGTGTTCTTCGGACAGCTGCTGCAAAACACGCGCGAAGGCTACTTCTGCGATCCGATCCACGGCGGCAACCGCGACATGGGCGGCTGGAAGATGATCGGCTTCCCCGGTGCGCGCGCCGATTTCATGGACTTCGTCAATCAGAACGGCGCGGCTTATCCGTATGGCCCCGTGTCGATCGAAGGAAAGCGCACTTGATGTCTACGCAAACCAAACCGCACGTCGACGCGGTGATCGTCGGCTTCGGCTGGACCGGTGCGATTCTCGCGAAAGAACTGACCGAAGCGGGCCTCAAAGTGGTCGCGCTCGAACGCGGCGAGTATCGCGACACCTATCCGGACGGCGCCTATCCGAACACGATCGACGAGCTGACTTATAACGTCCGCAAGAAGCTCTTTCTCGACCTCTCCAAGACCACCGTATCGATCCGTCATGCGCCGAACGATACCGCCCTGCCGTATCGCCAGTTGGCCGCGTTCCTGCCGGGCGAAGGCGTCGGCGGCGCGGGCCTGCACTGGTCGGGCGTGCATTTCCGCATCACACCGGAAGAGCTGCGTCTGAAGAGCCACTACGAGGAACGCTATGGCAAGCGCTTCATTCCCGAAGGCATGACGATTCAGGATTACGGCGTCAGCTACGACGAACTCGAACCGCATTTCGACTTCGCCGAGAAAGTGTTCGGCACCTCGGGCCAGGCGCATAAGGTCAATGGCAAAGTAGTGGGCGACGGCAACATTTACGAAGCGCCGCGTAGCGACAATTTTCCGCTCGCCGCACAACTGAACACGTATTCGGCCGAGCGCTTCGGCAAGGCCGCGCGAGAACTCGGATTGAATCCGTACCGTTTGCCATCGGCGAATACGTCGGGGCCGTACACCAACCCGTATGGCGTGCAGATGGGCCCGTGTAATTTCTGCGGATTCTGCAGCGGCTACGCGTGCTACATGTATTCGAAGGCGTCGCCGAATCTGAACATTCTGCCCGCGCTAAAACAATCGCCGAACTTCGAGTTGCGTTCGCGCTGTCACGTGCTGCGCGTCGAACTCGACGACACGAAAAAGCGCGCCAAGGGCGTGACGTATGTCGATCCAGCGGGCAACGAAGTTTTCCAGCCGGCCGATCTCGTGATCGTCGCGGCGTTCCAGTATCACAACGTCCATCTGCTTCTGCTCTCGGGTATCGGCAAGCCGTATGACCCGATCTCTGGCGAAGGCGTGGTGGGCCGCAATTTCGCGTACCAGAACCTCTCGACCATCACGGCGTTCTTCGACAAGGACACCTTCACCAATCCGTTCATCGGCGCGGGCGGCAACGGCGTCGCGGTCGACGACTTCAATGCCGACAACTTCGATCACGGCCCGCTGGGTTTCGTCGGCGGGTCGCCGTTGTGGGTGAACCAGGCGGGCGCCAAGCCGATCAGCGGCATCGCCACGCCGGCCGGCACGCCGAACTGGGGCGCCGACTGGAAGAAGTCGGTGAAAGACCACTACGCGCACACCATTTCCATGGACGCGCACGGCAGCAACATGTCGTACCGCGACGTGTTCCTCGACCTCGATCCGACTTACCGCGATTCATACGGCCAGCCGCTGTTGCGCATGACCTTCGACTGGAAGGACAACGACATCAAGATGGCCCGCTACGTGACCGGCCAGATGCAGAAGATCGCGCAGCAGATGGGCCCGAAGTCGATCAACATCTATACACGCGAATTCGGCGCGCACTTCGACTCGCGCCGCTATCAGACCACGCATCTGGTGGGCGGCGCGGTGATGGGCACCGATCCGAAGACGAGCGTGCTGAACCGCTACCTGCAAAGCTGGGACGTGCACAACGTATTCGTGATGGGCGCCTCGGCGTTTCCGCAAGGCATCGGCTATAACCCGACCGGACTCGTCGCGGCGTTGGCTTACTGGTCGGCGCGAGCGATCCGCACGCAGTATCTGAAGAACCCCGGGCCGCTGGTGAGCGTATGACGAAGAAGATCGATATCCAACGCCTCACGCAGGCGCTGAAACGCGTGGGCGCGGCGGCCGTGCTGGGCATGACCACGCTTGCCGCCCACGCGGCAGCGCCACAAAGCCGGAACGACACAACGCTGATCGCGCACGGCGAGTATCTTGCGCGGGCCGGCGATTGCATCGCGTGTCATTCGGCGCCCTCCGGCAAGCCATTCGCCGGCGGGCTGAAATTCGACACGCCGATCGGCGCGATCTACTCGACCAATATCACGCCGGACCGCAGCACCGGCATCGGCTTGTGGACCTTCGCGCAGTTCGATCGCGCGGTGCGCGCCGGCGTGAAGCCGAACGGCGACACGCTGTATCCGGCCATGCCGTTCCCATCGTATGCACGCCTGAGCGAAGACGACATGCACGCGCTGTACGCGTACTTCACGCGAGGCGTCGCGCCGGTGAACCAGAAGGACAAACCGGTCGACATCGTCTGGCCGCTGTCGATGCGCTGGCCGCTCGGCATCTGGCGTCACCTGTTCGCGCCCGAGCCGGTTTCGTTCGACGCGAAGCGTTACGCCGATCCCGTGATCGCGCGCGGCGCCTACCTCGTGCAAGGGCTCGGCCACTGCGGCGCGTGCCACACACCGCGCGCGGCGACGATGCAGGAGCGCGCGCTGAGCGAGCTCGACGGCCCGGCGTTTCTCGCGGGCGGCGCGGCGATCGACGGCTGGATTCCGTCAAGCTTGCGCGGCAATCCGCGCACCGGCATCGGCGCGTGGAGCGAAGCCGATCTCGTGCAGTTTCTGAAGACCGGACGCACGCAGCACAGCGCGGCCTTCGGCGGCATGACGGATGTCGTGCAGCACAGCATGCAGCACATGAACGACGCCGATCTCACCGCGATCGCGCGTTATCTGAAGACGCTGCCGTCGACCGATCCGCAGGAAACGCCTTACGCGTACGACGACACGGCCGCACGCGCCCTGCGCATGGGCGACGCCACCGCGCCGGGCGCGGCCGTCTATCGCGACAACTGCACGGCCTGCCACCGCAGCGACGGTCGCGGCTACAACCGCGTGTTTCCGGCACTCGGCGGCAATCCGGTCGTGCAGGGCAAGGACGCCACCTCGCTGATTCACGTGCTGCTCACCGGCAGCACGCTCGAAGGCACGAAGACCGCGCCCTCCTCGTTCACGATGCCGGCCTTCGGCTGGCGCCTGAACGATCAGGAAGTCGCGGATGTAACCAACTTCGTGCGCACCAGTTGGGGCAACAGCGGCTCGACCGTCAGCGCGGCGGATGTCGCCAAAGTCCGCAAGACCGTCACGGTGCACGCGCCCGACATGCCGCCGGGCGCAGCGCTGAGCCACTGATCGCACGCGGCCTCGCGTGACGCGTCCCACTCGAGGGACGCGTCACAGGCATGGCAAGCGCCGCTGCGCACACCCTTCCTTGCTTCACGTAGTCCGCTCCGTTGCTCAGGAGCGGGCATCCGTGCGCGCGGAAAAAAGAGAGATCGCCATTCAGGCGACTTGAGATAGAAGTTTCAACCAGGCTATGAATACGATGAAAAAGCAATGGATTGCCGCCCCCCTGTTGATGTCGTTCGCCGGCATTGCGTCCGCGCAGAGCGCCGTCGTGCTGTACGGCATCGTGGACGCCGGCGTTTCGTACCGCAGCAACGAGCGCACCGGCACCACTGGAAACTATAGCGGCCACTCGAACGTCGCCGCGACGAGCGGCAACCTCTCCGGAAGCCGCTGGGGCATCAAGGGTCAGGAGGACCTGGGCGGCGGCTGGAACGCATTGTTCCAGCTCGAGGACGGCTTCGATATCACGAACGGCAAGACCGGCCAGAACGGCGGCCTGTTCGGCCGCCAGGCGTACGTGGGCGTCGGCAGCAAGCAGTACGGCACGATCACGCTGGGCCGCCAGTACACCTCGCTGAACGACTTCGTTTCGCCTGTCGCGCCGGTGGCGATGGTCGGCGGTTACGGCGCGCATCCGGGCGATATCGACGATCTGGATCAGACCGCGCGCGTCAACAACTCCATCAAGTACACAAGCGCGAACTATGCGGGTTTCACGTTCGGCGCGCTGTACGGTTTCGGCGGCCAGCCCGGCAGCCTGAAGCAGCAGAACACCTGGAGCGTGGGCGCCGCCTACGGCAACGGCCCGTTGCATGTGGGCGTCGGCTACGAACGCTCCGACAACAGCAAGACCGGTACGCGGGACACGACTTACGGCAAGTGGAACGGTACGGACGACGGTCTGTTCAATTCATCCATCAACGAAGGCTATGCGAGCGCGCAATCGCAACAGATCATCGCGACGGGCGCGACGTACGACTTCGGGCCGGCGATCGTCGGCGTGAATTACAGCAATGTGCAATATCGTTCCGGCGCGGACTCGCTGTTCAAGGGACACGCCACGTTCAATATCGCGGGCGTGTTCGGACAATGGACGATCCGTCCCGCCGTGCAACTGTTCGCGGGCTACAGCTATACACGTGGCGGCGAAGTGGATGGCGCGGATGAGCGCGCGCAGTATCACAACGTGACGCTCGGCGGGCAGTATGCGCTGTCCAAGCGTTCGACTGTCTATCTGATGGGTGGTTACCAGCACGCGTCGGGCGGCACGCTGGATGCGCTCGGCAATCCGGTCGCGGCTACCGCATCGGTTAGCGACAAGGGTAATGGCCACTCGTCGGCGGCGCAGTCGCAGGCGATTGTCAGCATCGGTGTGCGGCATAAGTTTTAAAGCTTCGATGCGGCGGCGCTTGCTAACCGATCTAGCGCTGCGACTGCGGCGCCGCGTCGAGCATCTCCAGATGACGGGCTTCCGTTTCGTCGTCGGCGGGGAACATGCATTCGAGGCGCAACTCCTGCGCTGCGATCGTCTGCGGCGTGCCTACGGTCGCGATCATCGAGAAATACTTCATGACGTAGCCGTTTTTGACGAAGCCGATCGGGATCACCGGCATGGCCGCCGCCGACGCGGCCTCGCCGGCCAACTCGAAATTCCCCGGCTGCATGTTCGTTTCCAGATCCGGGTAGGCGCGCAACGCATCGAGCAACTCGCGCGTCCGATCATCGATCACGCGCCCCACCGACTCGCGGTAGACCCGCTGAATCAGACTGTCCGCCACGGTCTGCCAGTCGCTCACGAATGGGCGCATACCGTCCGGATCGAACACCAGATGCAGCATGTTGCGCGGCCCCTTGCGCGCCGCCATGTCGATGAAGCAATCGAAAAAACGCGGCGCCGCTTCGTTGGTCATCAGCACGTTCCAGTAGCGGTCCATGACCAGTGCCGGAAACGGCTCATGCTGACGCAGCATGCGTCCGAGCGCATTCGTGACGCTTTGCATTTCTCGTGCATTCCAGGCGGCATCGGCATACATCGGCGCGTAGCCTGCGGCGAGCAGCAGCGTGTTACGTTCGCGCAGGGGGATGTCAAGTGCCTGCGCGATATCCATCAGCATCTGGCGGCTCGGCACGCTGCGTCCGCTTTCGATGAAGCTGATATGACGCTGTGACACGCCCGCATTAAACGAGAGGTCCAGTTGGCTGATGCCGCGCACATCCCGCCAGTGGCGCATCAAGATGCCGAGATCGTTCGGGGGCGTTTTTTTGACTGGGTTCGCCGGATTCATCGTGTGTTCCTGTCCGCAAGACGATACAGATAACGGGTTCGGCGAGCACAGCTCGGCCGAACCTCGTCGGTCAGCATACTCGCTAGCGCTGAGCGCGCCTTCCCTTACGAGAATCAAGCCGTCCAGGCGTGGACCTGAAACTGCGCTTCCAACGGAGGCTGCGTGATGCTGCCCACGTAGTTCGTGATCGTCGAGGCCGCCGCCACCGCCAGCACTTCGAGTACCTGATCACGACGGAAACCGGCTTCGAGAAATGCGCTTATGTCGCGCTCGTCGAGATGGCCGCGCTTCAGGATCGCGGTTTTTGTCAACGTGGAAAGCGCGGCATGCTGGCGGTCCGCAGGCGCGCGGCCTGCGCGAAGCGCTTCGACATCGGCGGGCGTGAGTCCCTCGTTCAACGCCAATGCTGTGTGAAATGCGACCGCCCACGTACATGCATTGGTGACGGCGTTGGTCAGCAAAAGCGTCTGGATCTGCGCTTCCGTGAACGTGCCGGAATGGACTTTCTGAAACAGATTGATGAACGCACCGATCAGCATGGGCGATTCGGCCATGGCGCCCGCGATGTTGGGGATGAAGCCGAAAGTCTGCCGGAGTTGCTGCAATACCGGTTTGGATTGTTCCGGTGCGGATTCGATGGTGTGAACCTGAAACGTCGACATGATGTGTCCTCGATAGTGAACGGGGTTCGGGTGAACCACGCGACAACCGAAGATTAGGCGTGGGGGTGAGGGGCGGCAATTACCTCGGATGTAATAGAAAACGGCGAATCTTGCCACCGTGTCGGCTAGCGAGTGAGTGACTCGACGCCCGCTATTGGCAATGCGAAGACAACCTCATGCCTTGCGGCGGCACGCATATCGGCAACAAAACTCGCGCCCGATCACGCGTGGGCTACCGTGCCATATGGCTTCCAGTTTGCAACGGTCGCTATCGCAACGTACCCTGTCGCGAGTTTCATGCGTCGCTACGGCCGCAAACGAGGCTTTCAGCTAGGCACCATGTTTTTTGATTGCCGCAGGCTGCATTGGCTATCACGCAACGACACGGGGCAGCTTTGCGCATGTCCGTTCTGTTCGCGTAGAGCGGTTGCTACGCCTGCGCGCGGCACCAACCCCAGCGCCACGCGCACTCGCCGTCAACATTGCCTTGCTTGCCATGTTCACCTCGCCACTGTTCGCTACGCGAGAGTCACCATTGTAGAATCCGAAAGCACGATACGAGGCACCAAGGGTGCACGCCACGTCACCCAATCTGTTTATCGACAGCGCAAAACCGCGACATGTGCCCGATTTCCCCATCAGCCTGCGAAGAGCCGCATGTGTTCCAACGCTGCGGCAACACACGTGCGGCCTACGTCCCGCAGCATAGGGATCAACGCGATATATAAAGCCAAGCGGTGACACAGTGAGCAGCAATTACTCGACAATAGAGGCCGCGACGATCTGGCCGAACTCGTCGCCCTTCTCATCGTCCGGAGACCAGCAATGAATAAACGCATTTCCTGACCAGCGCTGCACTGCTGGGCGTGACCGCTGCGCCTGCTTTCGGTAGCCAGCGCGTCCGGAAAGAAGCCTGTGCGGCATCGCCCGTCGTTCTGACGATCACCGGCGCAATCAAGCGCCACAATCGCGGCGCGCTCGATCCCGCGTTCGACCAGTTGCTCGCCAAGCATCAGGTGAAGTTCTCCGAAGCGTACGCCGTCGATTTCGCTTCGCTCGCCGGCATGCCGGCGGTGACGATCAGGCCCACCACCGAATACGATTCCCGTCAGCACACCTTGAGCGGCCCACTGCTCACCCATGTGCTCGAACACGTCGGCGCGCCCAGCGCGGGCAGCACGCAGATCGTCATGCACGCGGTGGACTGCTACGCAGTCGCGACGACGCTCGACAAGGTGCGCGCCTATCAATTCATCGTGGCGACGCAAATGGACGGCAAGCCGCTGCCGCTCGGCGGAGTCGGTCCGTTGTGGGCTACCTACGACGCAGACAACATCCCTGAGTTGTCGAGCAAGCCGCTCAAGGACCGCTTCGAACTGTCGCCTTGGGGTTTGTATCATCTGCAGGTAGCCGAGGCTTAAAGGCTAAGCTGCGTCGCCGGGCGCACCCTCAGAAGAAATGATGAACCCCGGCAAGAACCACCGTCTGCCGCCCACCTGACGCAGCTCCAATACCAAGCGTATTCGCCACCGCGCCGCCGCCCGCGGTCTCGAACATCAGGTCAGCGTAAAGCTGCGTCGTCTTCGACAACGAATACACGTTCGCCACCGTGAATTGCGTCCAGCGATGCCCATCGAGCGTCGCGGTCCAGGCTCCGGCCGCGACTTCCTCGGCCGGCGTCAAGCGAAGATTGGCGCCGCCGTCGAAGCTGCGAAAGTGCTCGCTGCCGCCGTTGGAAGCGATCCGCACATCGGTGGCGAGCGCATGCAGCGTCACCCGCTCGAACCGGTACGATCCGCCGATGCCCATGTCGCGCACCTGTTTTGCGTTGAAGGTCGCGCCGGGTGCGAGCGTCCGCCCTTCGAACGAAGTCAACCCGAGCCCGTTCGACAGCGGCAGCAAACGGTCGCGATACTCGGAATACGCCGCCACCAGTTTGAGCGGGCCATTCGTATAGTTGGCGCCGAAGCTGATGGTCCGCCCGTTGGTATTGCTGGCCGCGGCGCCGGGAAATCCATAGAGCGCGCCGAGCGTGAGGCCGCTATAGCTGGCGCTTTTCCATTTCACCGTGCTCGACAATTGCACGGGCAAGGTGCTGCCGAGACCATCCAGATTGCCGGGGTGAAACGCGGAGAAATCGCCGAGTAGTTGACCCGTCGAGACCGAACCGAGCCAGTCGAAATTCCAGTCGGTCTGACGGCCGAGCGTCACCGTACCGACCAGCGGATCGGATAATCCCACGTACGCCTGACGATTAAAGAACGTCGTGCTGCTCGCAGAGGCGCCGGTCGTCGTGACGAAACCGCTCTCGAGTCGGAACACGACCGAACGGCCCGCGCCGATATCCTCCACTCCCTGAAGGCCGAAGCGATCGGCCTGCAGGGTGCCCTGCTCCGCGATATAAGCCGATGAGCCGTGCAGATTGCTCACATAACCGAGACCTGCGTCGAGACTGCCATACAGCGTGACACTGCTCTGCGCGAAAGCCGTCGAGGAAACGACGAGCGCAGCCGAGCCCGCGACGCGTGTCGCGAGGAAAGCGATTTTGATTTTCATGGCGTGTGGTGAAACGTTGGAAGGAAAACTGCGTGGGCGTGGAAAACCGGATCAGATGGTTTGCACTTTCTCCGCCGGTGCGAGGCGCCATGCACCGAACACCAGATTGACGACGATCGCCGTGAGCGTGCCCGCGGCCATGCCGTTACCCAGCACGATCTGCAACGCGCCGGGAAACGCCGCATAAACATTCGGCACCAGCACCGGTATCAGTCCCACGACGAGCGCCGCGGCCAGCGTGTACTGATTGCCGCGCACGTGCAGGTCGACCTTGCCGAGCAGATTGATGCCCATCACGCCGATCATCGCGAAGACGATCAACGCGGTGCCGCCGACCACGGGCGCGGGAATTGCGTAAGCAAAGCGTCCGAGCGGTGCGAACAGCGCGATAAGCATCAGCATGGCGCCCGCCGTCGCGGTGACGTAGCGCGAGCGCACGCCCGTGGTTTGCACGACGCCGATATTCTCCGCGCTGGTGATGATGAGCGAAGTGCCGAGCAGTGCGCCGATTAATGACGCCAGCGCATCGCCGCGAATCGTGCGTGGCACGTCGCGGCGCATGTCGATCTTTCTGCCCGTGATCTCGCCGACAGCCACCGTCTGGCCCGTTGCTTCGGCCATCGAGATCACGCTGAAAATCAGCATGGGCAGCGCGGCCAGCAAATCGAAACGCGGCATGCCGAACGGCAGCAGCGCCGGCAGCGTAAAGAGCGGTCCGCTCCACAGCCCATTGGCGGGCATCAAGCCCATCGCCCAGCCTGCGAACGTGCCGGCGGCAAGACCTAGCAGCACCGCCAGGCGGCCCACCGTGCCCTTGAACAGTCGCGCCACCGCGAGCGTGGCCACGATCGTGAGCAGCGCGAGTCCAAGCGATTGGGGCCGCGCGAAACCCGGCGTGCCCGGCTGTCCAACCACAATACCGGCATAGATCTTGATCAGGCTCACCGACACGAGGACCAGCATCGTGCCCACCACCACGCGGGGAAAGAACCGCAAGCAGCGCGCGAATACCGGCAGCACGATCCAGTAGAACAGACTGGTTAGAATCGCGGCGCCGGCCGCCGTGCGCAAATCCGTTTGCGTCGCGATGACCGCGAACAGCATCGCGGGCGCGCCGCCCGGCACCATCACGAAGGGCAGACGCGCGCCGATCGATCCCGCACCGAGCGATTGCAGCAGCGTGCCCGCCCCGCAGACGAAGAAAGTTGCACCGATCAGATGCACGGTCATCTCCGATGGCAGCGATAACATGCGCGACACCAGAAACACCGCGGTGACGGGCGAAGCGGCCATCGAGAGGACATGTTGCAGGCCGAACAGCACGAGCTGCCACACGGGCAAGCGCGCGTCGACGCTATGAATGGCGGGTTCTGGATTCACGTTACCCTCGCAGTTTGAAGCGCAGTGAAGCGCAATGACGCTCGTCAGTTAAGCGCGCAGCCACGGCAATTGCTCGCGGCTGTAGCGGAAGGTCTGAAACACGCTGTTCAACTGGCCCGGACCGGTTTTACGCGCCGCTTCATCCGGGTATTCGCCGAACCACGGAATCACGTATTCCCACACCACTTCCCCTGCCGGAGTCACTTCGAATAAACGTCCCGTGGCCGACTCGGTAATGTGCGTATTGCCGTTCGCGAGGCGCTGCGCGTTGCCCATGAACGCGCTGTAGAACATGTTCACCATGTCGTCCGCGTATGACCACACCACTTCGCGGCTGACAGGATCGATCTCCAGCACTCGCGAGAACACCACGTGCGCGCCAGCGCGGAAATTGCCGTTGTCGAAGGTGAGAATGTTGCCGTTGGCGAGCGCCACCGGCGCATGCTGATGCGAAACCACGCTCGGTGGAATATGCATTGTCACGGCGCCCGTTCGACGATCGACTGCGATGATGCCGGACGTGGTGCGCAAACTCATCAGCACCTCGCCCTGTGCGTTCACACCGAGCCCGTTCACGAGCGGCCAGTGATAGCGGCCGAAGCCGGGCGCGATAGGAAAGTCCTTGGGATTCAGGTGCTCCCAGGCTTTCCATTCCCATACAAGTTCGCCCGCTCGATTTACTTCGCGGATCACGTCGCCGTACATCACCTCTTCGGGGCCATGCGCGGTGCCGCCCGGCACGCGATCCGCGAAACCTGCCGGCACCGGCGCGCATGCGGCATAGAGCAGATTGCCGTTCGGCAGCCACTGCGCGTCATGGTGATGCGCCGGGTCTTGGTAACGCCAGACCACTTCGCCTTGCGGCGTGACCTCGTAGAAATCGCCGCCATGCCACATCGACCACGGCGCATAGCGGTCTTCCGAGTCCGCATGATTGCCGTTGTAACCAAGATTGCCGTTCGGCAGAATCACCGCATGACGGCCGGGACGCACCGGCATCTGCCATTCGTGCACCACCTCGCCGCCGATATCCACGAGATACACGCGCCCGCCTGCTGTCTGTGGCGCGATCAGCGTGTAACCGCCGGCGGACAGTTTCGGGTCGTGAGCGATGAGGCCGACGCCGCGGCGGCGCTGGGTAATTTGGTCGACTGTGGTGGTCACGATTCGCTCCGTTAAGATGGTGGAACAAATCTAGGCCATTCGATGCGTCAGGAAAATCTGATTGTTCTATACAGGCCGTTCGAGAAAACTATACAGTCCAGTCATGCGTCCAATATCACAGACATTCCGCTGTTTCGACGAGGTAGTCAGACGCGGGTCGATCCGGAAAGCGGCGGAGGCGCTGCATCTGACCGCTGCCGCAGTGCACCAGCAAATCCTCAATCTGGAGGAGCAGGTCGGCTCGCCGCTGTTCGACCGCCTGCCGCGCGGCATGCAGCTCACCACCGCCGGCGAGATCATCATTGCGGCAGTGCGGCGCGGCCAGCGCGATTTCGACAACGCCATGACGCAGGTGGAAGATCTGCGTTCGCTGCGGCGCGGGCATGTCAATCTGGCGGTGTCGCCGTCGTCCGCTGAGCAATTGGTGCCCGATGCGATCCAGGCCGCGATGGAGCGCTATCCGGGCGTGACCTACAGCGTGCGTTCGGGCAACGGCGAGAGCATCCTGAAGTGGGTGGAGAACGGCGAGGCCGACATCGGCTACGGTCTGCGCCGCAAGCCGCCGCCCGGTGTCGTGGAAGTGCGCGCGTTCGCGCAGTATCTCGGGCTGGTCACGCCGCCTGGGCATCCGCTCACGAAACTGCAGAAACGTCCACGCCTGCGCGAATGTCTCGACTATCCGCTCATCCTGATGACGCCGGATACCGAACTACGCGCCATGGTGGACCAGATCGATCACCGCGAAAGACGCAAGGCGCGTCCTCTGGTGGAAACCAGTTCTGTTTCCATGGTGCGGCGGATCGTGGCGGACGGCGTCGGCATCGGGTTTCTGATCGCGGAGAACGTTGCCGAAGACGTCGCCGAGCGCAAGCTGGCATGGACACCGCTCGCCGATGCGGGCGCCCAATCGTTCAGTTGTCTGTATCAGCGCTCGGATCTGACGAGTACCGTGGCGATGAGCATGTTTCTGCAGTTCCTCGGTCAGGCGATCGAAACCATCGAGGACCGCTTTCACACGTCGACGCAATCGGTCCGCAAGCGTGGCACGCGCGTCAGTTAGGCGTATGGTCCGCCGCGCCGAATCGTTCGACGCACGCCTCGCGCACCCGTTCGACCGGCATCGACCAATCCTCGCCCGGCGCGCGTCGGAACAGACGCAACGTGTGCGGATACCACGGCGAATCGTTGCGATCGTGCAGCCAGCGCCAGTCGATATCTTTTTCCGGCAGCATCACCCAGCACGGCTTGCCGAGCGACGCGGCCAAATGCGCGGTAGACGTGTCCACGCAAATCACCAGATCGAGTTGCGCGATGATCGCGGCGCTGTCCGCGAAATCCGTCACGCGCGAGCCTAGGTCGAGCAGCGGTTGATCGGCGGCCGGCTGGCGCGCCTCGTCCTCGCCGCGCCCTTTTTGCAGACTCACGAAGCTCACGCCGGGCACGCTCCAGAGCGGCGCCAATATGGCGAGCGAAGGGATCGAGCGGTTCACATCGTTATGATGGTTCGCGTTGCCTTTCCATACCAGACCGATCCTGCGGCCGAAAGGCAGTGCGTCCAGCATGGGCCGCCACCGCTCGACCAGCGCCGGCTCCGCCGCGAGACGCACGGCGCGCGGAATCGTGTCCACGCTCGTACGCAGATGCAGCGGCGCGCTCAGCAGACTCGTCCAGCAGTCGTAAGCGGACGCTTGTGCGCGCGCGGTGTCGTGATCGAGCACGGCATCGACGCCGTCGACGCATGCCATCAGCCTGTGCAGCGACGGTGCGCACGCGAAGGCGATATGCGAGGCGCCCTGCGCTTTCAGCAAGGCGAAATAGCGGCTGAACTGGATCATGTCGCCAAGACCGTCCTCCTGCCACACCAGCAGCGACCTGTCGGCGAGCGTGTCGCCTTGCCACTGCGGGCAAGCCAGCATCGCCACAGTCTTGTGATGCACGAAACCAGGCTGCTCGTAGCGGCATTCGTAAAGACGCCAACCCTCTTCAAAACGGCCCATGCCGAGCAGCAACACGGCCAGGCCGAATTTCGCATCGCCGTAATCGGCACGTAAAGCGAGCGCTCGCCGATACGCGCTTTCGGCCTCGGGGAATTGCATGAGTTGCGCCCTCGCCGCGCCGAGGTTGTAGTGCGCCTCGGCCATATCGGGGCACACGCCAAGCGCCTGCTCGAAAGCGTCGACCGCCGCCGGCAAGCGATCCAGCCGGCGCAGCACGCACCCCAGGTTGTTGTGCGCGTGAACGAGATCGGGCCGCAGGCGAATCGCCTTCCGGTAAGCCGCTTCGGCCTCGAACAGATGCTCCATCTTGCACAGCGTCACACCGAGGTTGTAGTGCGCTTCGGCGTAGTCGGGACGTTGCGCGATGGCGTCGCGATAAGCCGCTTCCGCTTCGGGCAAACGTTCGAAATCGGCGAGCACGGTGCCGAGATTCAGCAGGGCTTCCGCGTAATCCGGACGAATGGCGAGGGCGAGGCGAAAAGCCAGGTCGGCTTCGGTGTGACGAAACGTCGCCTTCAGCACGCCACCGAGGTTGTTGAGCGCCTCCGGATACTGCGGCCGAATTGTCAGCGCCTCGCGATAGGCGGCGTCCGCTTCGGCGAGACGGCCCAATTCCATCAGCACGTTGCCCAGATTGTTATGGACTTCGGCATGAGCCGGCAGTCCCGGCAGTGCATCTCGGAACGCCGCTTCCGCTTCCTGCGGGCGGCGCAGTTCATGCAACACGATGCCGCGGTTGTAATGGGCTTCGGCGTAGTCCGGGCGAATGGCCAGCGCCTGGCGATACGACGCTTCCGCTTCCTCCTTGTAGCCGAGCCCGTAGAGCACGGCGCCGAGATGATTGCGGGCGTCCGCGTCGCCGGGCCGCAGCGCGACCAGTTGCCGGTACATCGCCTTGGCCGCCGACAGACGACCGAGCGACTTGAGCAGCATGCCGAGGCTGCCGTACACCTCGGCATAGTCCGGTTTGAGCTGCAGACAGCGGCGCCAATAGCGTTCAGCGTCCGCGGGACGCTGCAAGGCGAACGAACAGGCTCCGGCGATATTCAACGCGTCGGCGAGGGCGCCATCCGGCATCGCATCGCCGTCGACGAGCGGCGTCACCATCGACAAAGCCTCGGCGAATTGGCCGGCCGAGAACGACGAGACGGCCCGCTGGTTGATAGCGTCGATCGGGGATGCGAGCTGCGTGTGGTTCATGAGTCGTGGTAACTGGAGTCGGCGATAAGCCGGCCGGGTCGGTCGCATGCGCCGCGCCCTGACCGGCGCTTCGGCTGCGGGTACGGGTCGCGCCAAAGCCTCGGTGCAGCCGCGAAAGCGGAACATGTACCACGCAGCTTACGTGAATCGGCGCGCCTGTAACGCGGCGAAATGAACGGCTTTCGGCCTTCTAATCCCACGCTATAACGAGCATTACAAACAAAAAGACGGCGCGGCGATGTTAGAATCGCCCGCGTCTTTACACCCGACATCATGAATCCACGCTCTCGCAACCACCTGACCGCATGGCTTGGCCTGTTCGCCATGTGGCTCGTCGTGTTCGCGCCGGTCGTGAGTCAGATGTTGATGGCAAACCGCGCGCACGAGCCCTTCGCCGCGCTCTGTTCGGTGTTGCAGCCGCGCAATTTCAGCGTGGTCGGCACGGCGAGCGTGACCACACAGGCCGCCCCGGCACCGGTCAATCTCAGCCATGACGACGCGTTCGGCGCGTGCGGCTACTGTCATCTGCTTCAACACCACGTCGCCATGCCGACCGTCGCCGCCGCCGAGCCGCCGGCCGCTCTCGCGCTTGCCGGCACTGCGCCGCCCACACTCTCCACCCGCTTCACGCCGCTCGGCGCCTTTCCGTCCGGCCGTCCCAGAGCTCCGCCCGTCGTTTCCTGATCGCCATCGGTCCTGATCGCGCATTCGTCGCACCCGTCGAGGGGGCGCGCGATCGTCTGTTCCATGCATCGAGGAAACGTTCATGTTCAACTTCGCCCTGCGAAGGCTGCCCTTTTGCGCCCGCCGTGGCGCGCGCGGCGTCTCGCTTCAACCGCTGCCCCGGCCGTTCCTGTCCGGCTATCTGCCGGCCATCGTTCCTGCGTTTGTTCCTGCGTTTGTTCCTGCGTTTGTCCCGGCATTTGTTCCGGCCTTCATCGCCTCGTCCGCTCATGCGCAGAGCGCTAGCGCAGACGCCGCGCTGCCCGCGATCAGCGTCAGCGCGAATGCCGCCGCCGCGCCGCGCGCTGTCGATCCCAACCTGCCGGCCTCGGTCGAAACCGTCACCCGCGAGCAGTTCGACAACTGGAACGTCGTCAACACCGAAGACGTCCTGAAGTACATGCCGAACCTCGCCGTGCGCAAGCGCTTTATCGGCGATCTGAATTCGATCATCGCCGTGCGCGGCACCAGCAACACGCAAAGCGCGCGCGGTCTGGTCTACGCGGACGGCCTGCTGCTCAGCAATCTGCTCGGCAACAGCTATTCGTTTCCGCCGCGCTGGTCGATGGTGTTTCCCGACGAGATCCAGCAGGTCGATGTGATCTACGGTCCGTTTTCCGCGCTCTATCCGGGCAATTCACTCGGCGCGACCGTGCTCATCAGCACGCGCATGCCGAAACAGTTCGAAGCGAGCGCCGACGTCAAGGCCTTCACGCAGCACTTCAGCCTGTTCGGCGTGAACCAGAATTTCAACGGCAGCGAAGCGAGTGCGACACTCGGCAACCGCATCGGCAAGTTCTCGTTTCTGCTCGGTGTGAATCACCTGGGAAACACCAGCCAGCCGCTGCAATTCGCCACGCTCGCCAAGTCCCGCACGCCCGCCAAAGCCGGCGACACGCCGGTCACCGGCGCGTACTTCTACAACAACCAGACCAACACGCCGACAGCGGTGCTCGGCGTAAACGGCGAAGGCATCGAACACACGGTGCAGGACCAGTTCAAGCTGAAGATGCAGTACGACTTCACGCCGACACTGCAAGCCGGCTTCACGCTCGGCTATTGGCATCAGACGTACAACAGCCAGACATCGAGCTTTCTGCGCGATGCGAACGGCAATCCGGTCTACAGCGGCAAAGTCGCGATCGACGGCTACGAGTACACGATTCCCGCCGCCGCGCTCGCGCCGAGTCTCGGCCATAGCGAGAACTGGCTGTATGGCGTGTCGCTGAAAACGCGCAATGCCACCGGCTGGAACGGCGAAGCGATCGCTTCGTACTACGACGTCAGCAACAGCGTGGCGCGCACCGCGAATTCCGGCGCACCGGGCAACGGCCCGGGCACCGTGCTCTTCGGCGACGGCGCCGGCTGGAAAACGCTCGACCTGCGCAGCACCTACACGCCCGCGACGAATCAGGCCGGGCTCGCGAATCACGCGCTGAGCTTCGGCTATCACTACGACAACTACTTCGTCGACAACGAAAGCTACAACACGCTGAACTGGCGCGACGGCGCGGCCACGTCGTTCGCCAACGCGTTTGCCGGCAAGACGCAGACCCAGGCGCTCTACGCGCAGGACGCCTGGCGCTTTCTGCCGCGCTGGAAGCTCGTCTACGGCGTGCGCTATGAAGACTGGCAGGCTTATGGCGGGTCTCAGTCGCTAGGCGGCACGACGCTGCCGTATAGCGACGTGAGCCAGCAGCACTTCTCGCCGAAAGCCTCCTTGTCGTTCGACGTCACCGACGATCTGATCTTGCGCGCGTCGATCGGCCGCGCCTATCGCTTTCCGACGGTCGGCGAGCTGTTTCAAGGGCAGATCAACGGCTCCGCGATCGTCAACAACAATCCGAACCTGAAGCCCGAAGACGATCTATCAAAGGAACTGAGCGCCGAATGGGCGCACTGGAACGGCGTATTCCGCTTTTCGCTGTTTCAGGACGACGTGAAGAACACGATCTTCAGTCAGACCGATACGACCGTGATTCCGAACGTGACGAACTTCCAGAACATCGGCAAAGTCCGCTCGCGCGGCGTCGAAACGAGCTACTCGGGACAGGACGTGCTGGTGCGCGGCCTGGATCTGCTGGCAAGCGTGGCCTACACGCAGTCGAAGATCATCGCCAACGCGCAGAACCCGGCCTCGGTCGGCAAGTACTTCTACCGGATTCCGCTGTGGCGCGCGAATCTCGCCGCGACGTACCACTTCGACGAACGCGCCGCGCTCACGCTGGCCGCGCGCTATTCCGGCCGTCAGTACAACACGCTCACCAACACGGACACGAATCCGGATGTGTTCGGCGGTACCAGTTCGTACACGGTGGCCGACGCGAAATTCAGCTACAAGCCGACCAGGCTGAGTGAAATTGGCATTGGTGTCGACAACCTGTTCGATGCCCGCTATTTCGTCTATCACCCGTATCCCGGCCGTACGTTCTACGTGGAAGCGAAGCTGCGCATGTGAGCCCGCTGAAACCAGGCGCTTACGTATCCATGTCGCTCGAACTGATCGACTCATCTTTGCTTCAGGAGGATTTCATGTCCACCACCACTGGCGCCGACGCCCGGCGCGTCACGCCGGCGACCACCGCTGTCCATCCAGGCTATCGCACGCTCTGGCGCTGGCATTTCTATGCGGGTCTCTTCGTGATGCCGTTTCTGGTCGTGCTGGCGATCACCGGCACGCTGTATTGCTTCCAGCCGCAAATCGAGCCGCTGCTTTATCCGGGGCGCCTGATCGTCGCGCCGCAAGCCGCGCCGAGGCTGCCCGAAGAAGCGCTGCTGGCGAGAGCGCGCGCGGCCATGCCACCGACCGCGCTTGCGCTGACCGCGGTTGTCGCGAACGCACCGGAGCGCAGCGCCGAATTCGTCTTCCGTCTCGCGGACGGCGATAAGCAGAGCGTCTATGTGAACCCCTATACCGGCGCGGTGCTGGGCACGCTAAGCGTTGAACGCCGCTTCATGCAAGTGGACCGGATGCTTCATCGCAAGCTGCTGCTCGGCAAACCCGGCGAGCTGCTGATGGAACTGGCCGCATGCTGGACGCTCGTGATGATCGGCACCGGCGTCGCGTTGTGGTGGCCGCGCGAGAAAACCACTGCACGTGCGGCGCTGTTACCGCGCTTTGCGCTGAAGGGACGCGCGCTGTGGAAGAACCTCCATGCCGTGATGGGCGTCTGGCTCGCGCTCGGCGCGCTCGCGTTCGTGTTGACGGGACTGCCGTGGACGGGTTCGTGGGGCAAGCAATTCAAGGCGCTCGCGACCGCCGCGAATCTCGGTGCGCCTCCGGGTTCGCGGGGCGCTTTGCCGCTGCGTTCCGTCATGCCGGCAAAGAACGGCGCGCAGCACTCCGCAACGGAGACGCACGCCGACAACGCGGCGCACGATGAGCACGCCGAACACAACGGCCACGGCGCCCATGCCGCCAATATAGACTCGATGCCCGGCATGGTGATGGACGACCTGCCGCTGCCGCTCACGCCCTGGGCCGTCGGCAACACACGCGTGCCCGACTCCCGCCCACCCTCCGCCGCCGACGAGGCAAGCGCCGCGCATCCGCTGCCGCTCGGACGCGTCGTCGCACTGGTTGCCTCGCTTGGGGTGACGGAAGGCTACAACATCGTGCTGCCTGCTTCCGCGACTGGCGTCTACACCGTCTCGTACTTTCCGGACGATCCGAAAGACCAACGCACGCTGTACATCGACCAATACAGCGGTGCGGTTCTGAAGGACATCCGCTATGCAGATTACGGTGCGGTGTCTAAGGCCGTGTCGTACGGCACGTCGCTGCATATGGGCCGTTATTTCGGCGTCGCCAATCAGATTCTCTGCGCCGTGATTTCTATGGGACTGGCGGCGATGGCCGTCACCGGCTGCGTGATGTGGTGGAAGCGGCGGCCGCAACGCTCGCTCGGGGCACCGTCGCGTGAACGGGCCGCGCCGCCTATGCGCGGCTGGAAAATCGGCCTCGTCCTGCTCGGCATCGTGTTCCCATTGATGGGCGCCACGCTGCTCGCGGTGTGGCTCGCGGATCGCGCGATCTTCGGCCGTGTCGCGCGGCGGGCGGCGACGCCGTGACGGCGGCTGCCCGGCCGTTTGTGTGGTTGGGGGAAGGCGGGACGCGGCTTGCCTGGAATACGCCTAAAACAGGCCCGGAATGACGCGATAACGCACGCGGCCCTTGTAGGTCCGATAGCCTTCATCCGCGGAGAGAAGCCGCTCTTCGCGCACGATGCGCCCCACCTGCAACGCGAACTGGCACCCGTACACCAGCAGGTTTTGCAGGCCGAAGTTCACCAGCAGGAAGCCGATGTCGGTGATGAAGTAACCGAGGTACATCGGATGCCGAATGAAACGATAGGCACCGCGCGATACGACGCCGCGATTGGCGGGCAAGATGCCGAACGAGCGGCGCAGCGACGCCTTGGCGAACAGTTGCCAGCCTATCCCCAGCAGTTGCAGCGCGGCGCCCACAGCCTCCGGCACGAGCTGCACGCCGGGCGCGAGACGCACGGCGAGGAAATAGTACGTGCCGCCCATCGCACACAAGAAAGCGAACGGCCGCCAATCGCGTCTCATGGGCACCCGCGATACGAGCGACAGTCCGACCGTAAAACATGCGGAAACCACCAGAAATAACAGCGTGATCCGCGAAGGCGCCGCGCGCCATTGCGTGATCGCGGCATAGGCGAACAGACTCAGCATGGTCGCCGCGCCCGCGCGCGCGGCCACTTCCACCAGTGCCTCGCGCCAGCCGCCGCCATCGCCCGTTTCCGCCGGCATGGCACCGGTCAGGGTGGCGCCTTCGGTAGTGACGGCGAGTGGCGGGTCTTGCAAAGGTGTCGTCGGGGTCATGGCGCGCTCACTTGGAAATACGCAGGATTTGCGAAGCCAGCTGCGAAAAGCACGGCTTCAGATCGGCTGGTGTCGCGGCGTAGCAATACACGCCGACCGGCTGCTTTGGGTTGTAGCATCGCGATAGCGAATCCGCCGTGTTGGCCATGCACTTGAGCACGTCCTGGCCGAGCTCGTTGTCCGGACCGGCGGGCTTGGTCAGCTCATTGCCGTAGCCGAGTGTGAACACGTAGGTGCCTTCGGCACGCGCCGCCGCGGCCATCGCTTCGAGCAGATTGCGCGATACGCGGTTGATGTTCACATACGTCGCATTGCCGTTCGACACTACGCGCGGCGAGGTCACGGGCCAGATCGGGAAGGTCTGCTCGTTGACGTTGTGAGCGTTGTACCACTTCGGCATGGCGGTCACGAAGCCCGACGTATCGTTCTGATAACACGGTGACGCCAGCTTCTGATTCAGGGCATTGATGCTGAATAGTCCGGAGGGGGAGCCGCTTTGACTATCGCCGCTCGCGAGCGTGGTGGAGATGTTGTTGCACTTGCTCTGGTTGGTCGTGAAAAACGACGAGAAGCTATTCGGTGCGCCATCCGAGAAGAACACGATGACGCGCAGGCTCGAAGGTTGTGTAATTACCGTGTTCAACTGGTTGCGCGCGTTCCACAGTGCCTCGGGGGAGTTGGTGCTCCCGTCGAACGTGTACTTGTTGATATCCGTGGTCATCGTTGCGCGATCGAAACCACGCGTGTTGCCCTTGAACGGTACATCCACCACCGTGCCGTAAGCGAAGTGCATCAGCGCGACGCGGTCATTCGTCACGTCGAAATTATTGAGGAACGCCACCGCATTCGAGCGTACCGCGGCCGGCACGCCGGAAGTATTCAGCGAGCCCGTGGTATCGATCACGAGCGCCATATCCAGCGTCTTGCGAATCGCCTGCGAAGACGAACTCACATTCAGCACATTAAATCCAAGTACTTTCGAGAACGTAACCGGCACGCTCGCCTGCGCGGTCATGCCGATCGTCACCGTGCCGGCGTTGAACACGATCGACGGCGTACCCGCGCTCACGCTCGAGCCGAGAAAACCCGCCGGATAGTTCGCCGCGAAAAACGCCGTTGCGGCCTGCTGTGCGTTATTGGTCTGCTCCGTCTGGTTGTTACCGCGCGTGACTGCTTCGCCGGCCGCGATCACTGCGCCATCGGTGGCGGCGTCCAGACGCGCCTTGATCATATAGCCGAAACCGGAATCCACCGCGAGGCCGAGGATGCCCAACAAGGCGATCAGCGACACCGCCACGAAAATGCTGACCGATCCTCTCTGCCGCCTTCTGAATGCCGCTTTTGTTTTCGCTTTTGTTTTCATTGCTACCCCCGGTCCTGCGTTTTCTTATCTAATCAGGCATTTCTTCGCCGCGTCAGAACACCGTCATTGCATAGAGATTCGGCGAAAGGGCGGGCGTCGTGAAGCCGCGGCCCAGATTCAGCGAGCCGATCAGCGGCGTCTGCAAATAGAACGCCTCGACCGCGTACGCGATCTGGCCGTCCGAAAGCTTGCCTTGCAGCAGATTGACCACCGGCGACGCCGTCCCGGCCGCGGGAATGCCGCTGCAACTGCCGCTGCCGTCCGTCGCCCAGTTCGTGCCGCTGCTGCCGCAGCTCCACAGCTTGCTCGCCGGAGCGTAGTTGCCGCCGTTCCAGCGATATTGCGCGACCACCACACCCGTGCAATTGTTACCGTTTCTGTCGCAGTTGTTGTTGCCCATGATCTCGGTGATGTAGATCATGCCGTGTGCGCTCATGTTGAGCGGAGGCGTGGTCGCGCTGAGCGAGGACATGATGGTCTGCATCGGAAACGTAAGCGATGCGCGCGAGGACAGGTTCGCGCCTTCGCGGCTCACGTTGATCAGAATCATCTGCGCCTGGATGTTGCGCGCAATGTCGTACACCGGCAGCGCGAGCGCCACCATGATTGGCAGCAACAGCGCCATCTCTACCGTGACGATGCCCTTGGACGCGCGGCGGCTTGGCGAGGAACGTGTGCGCATGTCAGAAGCCCTCGTTGCGCATCGTCGCCGCGACGCTGAAGCTGAACTTGCCGTTGGCGAAGAACGGCTTGACCAGCGGCGTCAGAAGCGGCCAGATGCAGTTGATCTGCAGCACCACGATGTCGCCCGGATTGCCGAACATGCCGGTGCTGTAACTTGTTTGCGTGTTGTAGCTTTGAGTCGCCCCGTTGATGGTGATCACGTAACTCGGGGAGACGAGCGAATAGAGACCCATCGAGCTGTTTTTGATCTCCTGCACGACAGCCAGATAGCGCTGCTGATTGGTCGCGTTCGGATCGAGGTTGGTCTGCCCCGTTACCGAATAGCGCGCGCCTTCCCGCACCGCGTATTGCATGGTCAGATTGACCCACAGCGCAATGCCGAGATCCATTGCAAAGCACACCAACAGAAGCAGCAGCGGCGCGATCAATGCAAACTCGATCGTGGCCACGCCGCGTTGCTTGCGCGTGAGCCCGCGCCTGCCTGCGCGCACCTCCGCGCTAAAGATCGACGTGTGGCGAGCGGATTTCATTTCGTCTCCTTGTCCAGCACCGGCACCGGCTTGCGGGCGAGCCCCGCGCCGCGTCCGGCGTGCAGACGCAGCGGCCAGCACAATGCTTCCAGCAACGAGCGCGGCTGCGCACCGTCGTCGAGACCGGTGGCCGGCCACTCCTCTTTGGCGGGCACCCACTGCGTATCGAACAGGTGATCCCACAGCGGCAGTAGTTGCGTGAAGTTATGGTTGAAATGCTCGGTGCGGTTCGAATGATGCAGCCGGTGATACTGCGGGTTGTTGACCCACGTGATATAGCGGCCGAGGTCCACGCGCAGGTTCAGATGCGCGAAATAATTGCCGAGCATGAAAATGATCGACGTCGATCCGACGATCCACGGTTCGACCTTGAACAGCACGCCGATCAGCGGATAGAGCAGACAACCCTTGATGAGCGATTCGACCCAGTGGTGCCGCCACGTGACCGTGACATTGAACTCGACCGCGCTATGGTGCAGCGAATGCAGCTTCCACAGCACGGGCCATGTATGCTGCAGCCGGTGAAACGCGTACTCGAGCACGTCGATCGTGAGCAGCACGATCACGAACGAAGCCAACGCGCCCACCCCGTGCGAGTTCAGAACGACCAGGCCCCCACCGAGAGCGTTCACGATCGCGACGCTCGCCGCCGCCGTCAACGGCTTCATGGCTTCCGCGAGCGCCAGATATACGCCCGCATAGGTCACGTTGAAACGCTGGCCGGCGCGCGATTGCAGCATCGCGGCGGGCCAGCGCCGTTCGAGCGCCGCCCCTGCGGCCATCATCACCAGTCCGAGCGCGTACATCCGCAGCCACAGGCTTGCGTGTTGCAGGAGGTCAGGAAACGGGCTGGATGCGAGCATGGGATTCCCCGGTGTATGCCTGGCGTTCAACCGCCCGCCATACCTTGGACGGCCGGTGACAGCTGACGCACGATCTGGATCGCCGACGGACCGACCAGCACGGCCAGCAGTGTCGGAAAAATGAAAAACATCAGCGGAAACAGCAGCTTCAAAGCGATCTTCGCAGCCTGTTCTTCAGCGCGCAAGCGTCGTTTGGTGCGCAGATTGTCGGTATAAACACGGAGCGAGTCGCCCACGCTGGTGCCGAAACGGTCCGCCTGGATCAGCATCGCGGCGAGCGTGTCGATATCTTCCACGCCGGTGCGCAGCGACAGGTTGCGCAGGGCCTTCTCGCGCCCCGAGCCGGCGCGCAGCTCCAGCAGCACCATGTCGAATTCGTCTTTGAGCGCGTGGCTCTTCACGCCGATTTCCTGGGTGACGCGCAGCATCGCTGCGTCGAGGCCGAGGCCCGCTTCCACGCAGACGGTCATCAGATCGAGCGCGTCGGGCAGATCTTCGAACAGCTTGCGCTGACGGCTTTCAACGAGTCGCCTCATGACCACGTTCGGCAGATAGAAGCCGAGTGCCGAGGCAGCCAGCACGGTCAGCAGCAAATAGATGCGCTCGCCTGCCTGGAAGGCGTTGCCGAAAACGATCAGCGCGATGGCCGGCAGCGCAAGCGCCAGCACAGTCTTGACAGCGAAATAGATGGCTGCCGCGGACGGCGTGCGGATACCCGCGTTCGCGAAGCGCAGACGCAGCACCGACTTGTCCCAGTCCTCTTTCGGCAGCGAAAGTCTGGCGACCCGCTCGGACATCTTCGTGACGGTTTCGACCCAGTTCTGTTGTGCACCGGTGTCAGCCTCGGCGGCGACACCCGGCTGCCCGATCTCTTCAATGCGCCGTTGCACCGGGTCGGGGCGCAGCAATGCCATCGCCTTCAGCGCCGCGCCGAACACGATCAGAAACATCACCCCCAGCAGCACGATCTGTTCAATTTTCATGGTCTGCGGGCCGAACCCGCTCTCCTCGTGTCGAAACCGTGATCTAGACGCGAATGCGCACCACTTTACGCATCCACAAGATACCGAACAGCATCATTGCGATGGCCACGCCGGCGATTTGCGGGCCCGCCGGGTCCTTCCAGAACATGCTGATGTAACCCGGATTGAGCACCGACAGCAGCCCGAGAATGGCGAACGGCAACACGCCCAGTACCCAGGCCGACAGCCGCCCTTCCGCCGACAGCACGCGCACCTTGCCGAGCAGCTTGAGCCGTTCGCGAATAATGCCGGCGATGGATCCGAGAATCTCCGCCAGATTGCCGCCCGCCTCGCGCTGGATCAGCACGGCGATCACGAAGTAGCGCAGATCCTCGACCGGCACGCGATTCACCATGTTCAGAAGCGCGTCGCTCATCGACACGCCGTAGTTGATCTCGTCGAACACCAGCGCGAATTCGCCGCCGAGCGGATTGGGCAGTTCTTCGCCGACCATGCCGAGCGCGGCCGGAAACGAATGGCCGGCGCGCAGCGCGCGGGCGATCAGATCGGCCGCGTCAGGCAACTGGCGTTCGAGCTGCAGCACGCGTTTGGTGCGCTTGCGGCGAAGAATCAGCGTGGGCAGCAGGCTCGCCACCACCGCGAACACGCCCATCACCGGCGCGGGCAATAGCAGCACAAACCCGCCCAAGGCGCCGAGCACCGCGCACAGCAACGTGTAGGTAACGAAGCGCGCCACCGACCACTTCAGTCCTGACTGCTGCAACTGCCGATCGAGCGCATGCACGCGCGGTATGCGAAGCAGCAACTGCGTGACGAACGGCGATTCGCTCAGCATGCGCTGCTTGAGAATCGAGAGCTGTTGACTGCTCACGTTGCCGCCGGCGGAGAGCGCGCGAATACGCTCGTCCATGCGCTTGACGTCCTTGCCGTGGTGGCTGCTCCAGAACAGATAAACGGCCTCGATGGCCAGCACCACCGCGAGAAACGCGAGCACCGCAAAGCCGATAAACGACGTGTTCATGTCTCTCTCCTCAAAGCCGTTGCGCGCTCATACTTCGAAGCGCCGTGCCGGATCGAACATCTGGTCCGGCAGCACGATGCCGAAGCCCGCCAGCCGTTCGCAGAATTTCGGCCGTACCCCGCTCGCACAGAAATAGCCTTTGATCATGCCGTTTTCGTCGACACCGGTACGCTTGAACGTGAAGATCTCCTGCATGTTGATGATGTCGCCTTCCATGCCGGTTATTTCGGAGATGCTCATCAGCTTGCGGCGTCCGTCGGTGAGGCGCGAAGCCTGCACCACGACCGTGATGGCCGACGCGATCTGCTGGCGGATCGCCTTGATCGGCATCGTCAGACCGGCCATCCCGACCATGTTCTCGAGCCGCGTGAGCGCGTCGCGCGGCGTGTTCGCGTGCAGCGTCGCCATCGAACCCTCGTGGCCGGTGTTCATGGCATGCAGCATGTCGAGCGCCTCGGCGCCGCGCACTTCGCCCAGCACGATACGGTCGGGGCGCATCCGCAGCGCGTTCTTCACCAGCGAGCGCTGCGAGATTTCGCCCTTGCCTTCAATATTCGGCGGCCGCGTTTCGAGCCGCAGCACGTGTTGCTGGCGCATCTGCAACTCGGCTGCGTCTTCGATCGTCACGACCCGCTCGTCCTCGGGAATGAAGCCGGAAAGCAGATTGAGCAGCGTGGTTTTGCCGCTGCCGGTGCCGCCCGAAATCAGTACGTTCAGCTTCGACTTGATCAACGCTTCGAGCAGTTGCGCCATAGCGGGCGTGAAGCTCTGGTTGTTCACCATGTCGGTGACGGTGAGCGGATTCACCGCGAAGCGGCGAATCGACACCAGCGGGCCGTCGATCGCCGACGGCGGAATAATCGCGTTGACGCGCGAGCCGTCCGGCAGGCGCGCGTCGACCATCGGCGTGGATTCGTCGATCCGGCGGCCCACGCGCGAGACGATGCGCTCGATGATCTTCATCAGATGCGCGTCGTCGTAGAAAGTCACGTCGGTGTGTTCGAGGCGCCCGCGCCGCTCCACATACACGTGCTGGGACGTGTTCACCAGAATGTCGGAGATGGTCGGGTCGTTGAGCAGCGGTTCGAGCGGGCCGAGGCCGACCATTTCGTCGTGCACGTCCTGAGCTAGACGGCGGCGCTCGAGTTCGTTCATCGGAATCTTGTCTTCGTCGACGATCCGTTCCACCAGTTGCGCCAGCTCGCGCTTGATCTGCTCGGGCGACAGCCGCTGCAGCTTGTCGAGCTCCACCCGGTCGATGATCGCTTGATGAATGTTCATCTTGAGCTGCTGATAGGCGCGCCGCGCCGCGAGGCTTTCAGTGGCTGCGCCGGCCGCGGCAGTTGCGGGATTGGCGCCGTCGAACGACTTCGCCCCACTCTGGATCATCAACTGTTCGCGTAATGACATGGTGCTCTCCGCATTCTTTCGATGACAAGCTAACCTGAACGAATTCAGGCGGTTCAGTGGCCGGGCTTCAGCTGCGGCGGCGAATTCGGCCGGCTTTGGAACAGGCGCCCGAGCACGCTCCTGCGCTCCGCGACCGGCAACGGCCACAGCAGCGCGGCCAGTTGCGAGATACCCTGGGCGAGCGCGCCGCCCTTCGCGCCGGTCACGAGCGGCACGCCGTGATTCAGCGCCTCCGTGGCCTGCTTTTCGTCGCGCGGCAAGTGATGCGCGACCTTTGCGCCGAACGTTTCTTCGAGCGTCGCCAGGTTGATGCGCGCGTTCTTGTCGTACTGGTTGACGATCACTTTCACCTTGCTCGCCGGATAGCCGAGTTCCTTGAAAATGTCGAGCATGCGGCGGCCCGCGTGCAGATACAGAATGTTCTGCCGCACCACCATGCAGATCGAGTCGCTGTGATCGAGCGCGTGGATCGCGAGCGGATTGATGTTCTGGCCGACGTCGATCAGTACCGCGTCGTATTGTTCGCGCACCAGCGTGAGAATCCGTTCGAGATGCGCGGCGCGCAGTTCGCCCGACTTGACCGGATCGCCCGCGCCGGCCAGTACGTCGAGATTCGCGTGCACGTGCATCACGCAAGATTCGAAGAAGGCGGCGTCGAGCCGGTCGATCTGCGAGCACAGATCCGCGAGCGTGGCGGGCGGCGCCTTGTCGGCGACCAGCAGACTCGCATCGGCGAATTGCTGGTTGAGATCGATCAACAGCACGCGCTTGTCGCGCAAGGCAGCCAATGCATAGGCGAGATTCACGGCGATCAGCGTCGTGCCGCTGCCGCCCTTGCAGGAGGTGAACGACACCACACGGCCGTCGCGGCGCGTGCCGCCGTGCTTCTTTGCCGAGACGTGAGCGAGCGCGTCGGCGATCTCGGCGTCGTTCAGCGGCCAGGAGAGCACATGCCGCACGCCGACCCGCATCGCCGCCATCAGCAGCGCCGTGGACGGCGCTGGGGTGACCAGCATGCAATGCAGGTTCGGCAACTGCGACAACACCTCCTCGATGCCGCCCAAGTCGCGCGGCGCCAGCTCGGCGTCGTCGACGATCAGCAGATCGGCGCTCCTGATCGCTGCGGCGTGCACGCGCAATTGCTTTGCCGTACCGTGCAGCGTACGCAGACGAAACGCAATGCCGCTTGCCTCGAGACGCGCCGCGATGTGCGGCGCACGCTCGGCGCTGGACGAAACGAGAAGAGTGTCGATCATGGTAAGTCTCCGCTGGCTCTGCAGCGAGCCGCCTGGTTGTGCCGCTTCAATACGAAGTCGATGAGCCGACGCCGATCGTCAAGGAATTGGTGGGCGGGGGCGGCGCCGTGAAGGATTTGGCGTAGCTCTTCTGTGCGGCCGTGGCCGCCGTCCCGTCGATACCCGCGACCGGATCGGTGTTGGCCGAGGCGTTCGGATTGAGCGTCTGCATTTCCTTGAGCTGGTTGACCGAGTCGCCGAAAGTCGCGTCCCAGTGCGGCGTCGAGCTCAGGCAGCCGGCGAGCGCGGCGCTCAAGCCGGCGCACAGCGCCGTGCGGATCAGTGTCTTGGTGCTTGTCATGTCAATCTCCGGTAGGCGGCGCATTACTGCGCGGCATTTGAGGCGCTGGTTTCCGGCGTGGCCGGGATCACGGCCACGGACGCAGCCGCGCTCGGCGCGGGTGCGGGAACCGGCGCAGGCGCAGGCGCGGGTGCCGAAGCCCCTGCAGCCGGCGCGGCGCGCTTCTCGCCTTCCATGTGGCCGGTCAGGTACACGTTCGCTTCGCTGGCGTCGCCGAAGTGGTCGGTCGGCAGCGGATAGTGCTGCGGCAGTGGCTTGGCGAGACGCGGCGTCACGACGAACACCAGTTCGGTCTTGTCCTGTTCGTAGCTGGTGCTGCGGAACAGCGCGCCGAGCACCGGCAATTCGGCGGCGCCAGGCAAGCCCTTGATCGACCCCGTGATGTTGCTCTTCAGCAGGCCGCCGATCGCGAAACTTTGACCGTCGAACACCTGCAGCGTGGTGGAGGCGCGGCGAGTCGTGATCAGCGGCAGGATTGTCTGGTTGTTCGAATTGCCGGCGCTGACGACCACGCCGGTGGACGACAGCTCGGACACCTCCGGCGACACCTTCAGGTTGATGCGGCCACCTTCGAGCACGGTCGGCGTGAAGGTCAGGCCGACACCATATTGTTCTTCCTGCAGCACGATGGTCGTGCCGTTCGCGCCGTTGCTCTGCGGCACCGGAATATAGACCTTGCCGCCCGCGAGAAAACTCGCTTCCTGGCCGCTGATCGCCATCAGGTTCGGCTCGGCCAGAATCTTCACGAGCTGGTCGGTCTTTTGCGCATCGATAGCGGCCCTGAGCGGCGAATTGTTCGCTTTCGAAGCGGTCAGCGCGCTCAGCCCGCCCGACAGATAATCGGCCAGCAAGCCGAAACTCCAGCTGCCGATGCCGCCGTTGATATTGGCCGCCACGCCGAGCTGGTCGATCAGCGTCTTCGAGACTTCGGCGACCTTCACTTCGAGCATGACCTGCTGCGGCGCGGCCACATGCATCATGTTGATGATGCGTTCGCCGCTCGCGCCGCCGAGCGTCGGCGCCGGCATACCCATTGCGCGCGGCGCGGCACCAACTGGCAACGGGCCGCTGCCCATCGGCGCGCCGCCTTGCAAGGCGGCGGTCGGACGGGCCACGAAGGCGCGCGCCAGTTCGAGCACGCGTTCAGCCTTGACCGCATCGGAGACCGTGCCGGTCAACACCAGCGTATCGGCGGCGGCCTTCACCTGAATGCCGGTTTCCTCGGGCATCAGCGCGGCGAGAGTTTGTTGCAGACCGCCCGGATCCGCGCCGACGCTCACGTCGATGATCGTGCACGAGCCGCTGCGGCCCTGCACGATCATGTTGGTGGTACCGACATCGGAGCCGAGCAGATAAAGCGTCTGCGGCGACACGAGCATGGCCTGCACGATGGCCGGATTGCCGACGCTGCGGCTCTTCACCGGTTCGCGCACATCGACCATGGTGGATTTGCCGACCGGGATCGTCACCGAGCTATGTTCGGCGACCGGGCCGCTGCAGTTCGGGCCGCGAGCGCCCTGCTGCGCGCCGCCGGACGCAGCACCCGGACCCATGCCGCTCGCGGCGATGGTCAGATGCACCGAACCGTTCGACGCCACCGTGAGCGGCACGTCCGGCAATCCGGGCACACCCGCTGCGGCGTTCTGGCCGGCCGCTTGCGCCACCGGCAGCATGGTCAGATACATGCCCAGCAGCACGCACGTGCACGCTTCGGCGATCCGGGTGCGGCCTCGCGGCAGGCGCGAATTCGCTTCGCGCGGGCCGAGCGGGTGCCGCGGCGCGCTAGCGCGCTGAGTGGTTCTGGTGTTCATGTCCTACCCCCGTTATGTGCCGCATTTTTTTTGCGTGCCGCTTTGAATGTTAGTCACGCGTCGGTCACGGCTTGCAGGCTCGAGCCTGTCAAAAGCATTCTTGTCTTACGTCGGCGCCGTCGAGCACCCGCACACAGTTGGCCGGCGCGCGCGCCGCGACTTTGCGCACGATATGCACCGGCTTCGGTTCGGGCGCGGGCGCCACGGCGACCGGCGTTTGCAGCAGGCTGGCCTTGGTGGCGCCGGCGGTGTCGATCGCTTTCGGATCGATCTGGTTACGCAACACCAGCGACAGCGTGCCGATGCTGCGCGCAAGGTCGATCTTCTCGGCCTGTTCCGGCGACACTTCGAGCGTCACCGCGTCGACCACCTTCGGCTTGGTTTCGTCGCGGCCCACTTCCTGCGCGACGGCCAGCACGAGAATCTTTTCGAGCACGATCTTGGAGATGTTCTGATCGCGCTGGGCGCCAGGATCGCGGCCATCTTTCTGCGTGTTGACGATGATGTCGACGTAATTGCCCGGCAGCGCGAAGCCCGCCACGCCGATCACGTCGTTCACGCGCACCGTGATGGCGCGCTTGCCTTCGCCGATCACTGCCGAGAGGCCGCCGAGCGTGCCGACCGGCGTGAGCTTGGCATCGAGAATCGGTTCGCCGCGCAGCAGGCTTTCCTTCAGCACGCGGCCGTCGAGTTTCTGGATGTCGGTGTACGAACCGGGCGGCACGCTATTGGACGGCCAGTCGGTGAGCTTGAGGTAGTCCGGGCCGATCCGCTGGCCCAGATTGATGTCGGCTGCCGCCACCACGACTCTGGTCGTGGCATTCGACGACTGCGAGACCATCCAGCGCGAGGCGAACACCACTGCGGTGAGGCCCGCCAGCGTCGCGATCAGCAGCATCGTTACAGCGCGCGCATTTTTCATTTTCAACCCCCGATTTTTTGTCCCGCTCCGGCACGCGTCACACGCTGGCGAACAACACGCATGCGCTGCCTATTGCTATCGCAATGCCGTAAGGCATGGTCCCCGTCGCACTGCTTTCAGCCACACTGCCTGACCTGCGCAGCGCGCCGTTGCCCGGCGTCGCGCAACTGATCAGCAATGCCGCCGCCCCGTTCAGCCCGGCGCGCATCTGGCGACGCCGCAGCCATATTGCGAGCGACCCGATTGCACCGATCACACAGGTCGCCAAACCGATTTCCAGTGCGCCGTAAGCGCCGCAGAAGGCGCCGATGGCCGCCATCAGCTTCACGTCGCCCGCGCCCATCAGCCGCATGGCGTAGCCCGGCAGGAAAAACGCGCCGCCGGCCAGCATGCCGCCCATCCACATCGTCATGCCATCGACGACACCGTGCGTGAACCACTGCACCGGAATCGCCACGATCAATCCTGTCGCGACCAACCAGTTAGGAATCCGGCGCGTTTGCAGATCCCACAGTGCGGCGACGAGTACTAGCGTCATCACACATGGACCAACTGGAAAAGGAACCCCGTTCATTGTCCGCTCCGTTTCGAGGATCGAATTGCCCTTCTTTCCTGGAGTCGCTTCGTGTTGCGCAAGGCCGTCGCTACCCTGTCCCGAAGGACCGTCGAGACAGGGCGCGCGATCGGATTTGCATCGGGTGCTGCGCGGTGTGTCAGGCCGCGGCGGTGTTCAAGACCGCGCCAATTCTGTTGAACATGGCTTCCAGATTGTTGGTCATCCCCTGCACCGTCGCGATGATCGCCACCGCGATCAGCCCGGCCAGCAAGGCGTATTCGATCGCTGCCACACCGTCTTCTTCGCGCAAAAACTTCTTGATCGTGTTCTTCATGCTAACCCCCGTAGAGTGAAAGTTGACTTCGGTTTTGTGCCGTCTGCGGCCGCCTGAAAAACAGGTGCGCCGAAGCGGCGTTCATACCCGTCATGAGGACGGAAAAAGTGGCGAGGCCAGCGCCTTACTTCGTCACGATCACGAGAGGCTGATACCCCGTATCCATCGCCGTGTCGTTGTTTATCGACAGCCGTTTTTCGTTGGCCCCGCCGCACCTCGTAAAACGCGTGGACTTCCCCGAACGCGATTTACGAAGACTGTTGTTGCTGCCGGAGATCTTTTGCTGCTTTCCGTCTGCAACATGTTTTTCGCTTTGTGACTCTCTATTTGCAACGGCTATGCCAGCAGGCCTCAAAGCCTTGCTGGGCAATGATCGGCGCTCTGGAGAAGGATGCGGGAAGGAGTTCATAACACGCGATGGCTCGGATTTGAGACATCGAAAAACGCCGCAGTGGCGTCCGCTTGCCATGGTTCACGCATGATTTGCGCGCGGTGGAAAACCCGTAAGACCGTTAGCCGGCAATGGTTCGACCAATATTCCGGTCAAATTTGCTGTCATTGGGCCGACAAAAGTACCTTTTACTTGAAACGTCCGGGATGTTGCAAACCTGAGACTGACGGCTTGAGCGTGATGCGTTAGCGCGGGAGCCAAAAGCCATATCCGCATACTTCGATATGTGGGGTAGCGCGCATTGCGCGATTGACGGTGGATCGTCCCATCGTTCTCGCGTGCGATGAAATGCACGGGATCGATGCCGCGGCGAAAGATTTTGGGGTTGCCGCGAGGAACCATCCGTCGCCCGCGAAAGATGCGCTGTGCCTTGGTGGTAGCTCTTGTCAGAGCGATCCGGGATTCCACTCGGCGTCGCAATTTCGCGAGTGCAACAGCAAAACCATGGCTGATTGCACTCGCCATTGCGACCGGGACTGCGAAGAAGCCTGACGCGTCCGGTTTCGTTCAGCCCTGCGAGCCGGCCCAATAAATGGGCGCGCGCCCAGCGGTGGTCGAGGACATCGCTGCGAACCGTGAATGCCTTGACACGCCACATGTAACGGAGCGTAAAAGACCCTGCCGATGCCACTCGACTAATGCGACGATGGCGCCGCTTCACTCACACCCCGCCAAGGCCGCGTTCGTTCCGAAGCTCGATCGGAACGATGGGAACGCGATGCAGGTTTCAACACCTCGTTACAAATCGACACTGAAGGCATTCGATCGGCGGTCGACACTAGGTGACACGCGGCGACACTGCGCGCGCAAAGCCCAACCAGCGAGGACATGTTCGAGGTCGAAACCGTTTGGGCTCTACGCAGCAATCATTCAGAAGTCTTTGGTCGTTTCACGTCAACCTCATTGCGGTGAAAACATGCAGCAGACTTTCATACCCGTGCGACGCTTCAAAAAGAACACGGCCGGTCGCGACTTCGTCGTAGGCGATCTGCACGGCTGTTTCAGCCAGCTCGGAAAAGAACTGGAACTGCGCCGCTACGACCCATCGCGCGACCGGCTGTTCGCGGTCGGCGACCTGGTGGATCGGGGCATCGAATCGCCGGCCGTGCTCGAATTCGTGGATCGATATCGTATTCAATCGGTGCGTGGCAATCATGAGGACACGATCGTGCGCTGGCATCGCCACGGGGGAAAAAACGCGTCGATTCGATCCAACGGCGGAGAGTGGCTGTTCGATATGGCGTACGACGAAGCAGCGCTTCACGACATCGTGACGTACATGGCGGCCCTGCCCTACGCCATCGAAATCGAAACGGACGAAGGTCTGGTCGGAATCGTGCATGCCAACGTGCCCATGCAATCGTGGCCGAAGATGGTTCAGGCGCTCGAACAGGAGGACCGCAACGGACCGGTGCACCGCAAGGTGATCTGGGATCGCTCGCGCTGGATGCCGGGCAAGGCCGCAGGTTTTGTTTCGATGCGGCGGGCCTTCGCACAACTGTGCCAACGGTTTGCGTCAGGATGGCGAGACCCGGGCAGCCGCATCGACGGCGTGGCCGCGGTGATCGTCGGGCACACGCCGGTGCGGGAGCCGAAGGTTCGCGGCAACGTCATCAATGTCGATACGGGACTCGTGTACGGCGGAGCGTTGACGCTGTTGCGTCTGGACGAGATACCCCACCTGCTCAACCGCGCGGCGCGCGAGCAACCGGCGTTCGGCCGCTCGGAAGGATATCCGGCGGGGTCGGGCGCGTGATGACGATGAGGCGTGCGCAAACGCGCTCGGCCTCAGTACGTCGATACGCCTGCATGTTCGCTGTATCGCCACGCTTTTGATCTGCAGCGGCAAGCCGCGATGCGCCAACTCGAATATGCCGATTCCGTCCACGCGCAGCGACACCGCGGAAAGTCACGGTCTTTGACTTCATGAAAGACCCGACGGGATGAAGAAGCGCTGCAGGTCTCTGATTCCCCTGCGAGAGCGCCCACCACCATCTCGGCCTGTACACCCGCTCCGCGTGGTCATGAAACAGCGCGGCCGAGCGGACCGACTCGTCCGCAGCGCCACGCCGATGATAAACAACTCACGTCAGCCGGCGGAGACCACGTCGATCCGCAAAGCTTCCGCGCCCGCGGCAATCGCGAGCAGGATGTCGACGTTCGGATGCGCGCCCGGCCGATTGCGCGCGTCGGCCGTGTGCTCGGCGAACACGACGAGGCCGTGCTCGGCTGCTTTGGCGTCGAGCGTGCCGAAGGTCTGCTGCAGATAGTTGTACACCGCCAGCGAACCCTGCTTGCCCGGCTTGTTCTCGATGCTGGCCACCACGGCGCCTTTGCCGTCCACCAGATCGATACGCGCGATTGCGTCGATGCCCGGCATCTGCGCGAGGTTGTCCTTGAATACGTTGCCCGGTTGAATCATTGAAACCACTCCTTGTGTTCGGAAAATTGCGGCGCGGGCCGTATCTTATCCGATAGGGTGGCATGCCATGCCGAAGCGCACGGCCGTCACGGCGTCCAGCGATACACCACGATGCTCGACCCGTTGTAGTTGTCTTTCGTGATCACGTACTCGCCCGCCGCCCTCAGATACGCGCGCAAGCCGTACATCGAATCGACGTCGTTGCCGACATCCACGGTGCCCGGACTGGAATTGGTCAGCGTAGTAACGAGCTGGCCCGTAGTGAGATTGAAGGCGTCGATATTGGGCACCGTGTGCACGTAGCCGACGAACAGATAATTGCCCGCCGCCGTGATCGACTTGGGATTGGCGCTGGTGAGCGTGATCACCGGATCGGGCCGCGTGGTGTTGCCCGCGCTCCAGCCGTGATAGACCTCGATGCGCGACTGCATGGCGGTCCAGTCCCAGCTGCCGGCGATGCCTTGCGCGAGGATCATGGTGTCGCTCTCCGCGAGGTAGAGAATGCGCGTGAGCGGCCGGATGCTCTGCGGTATGGAGATCGTGACCGCCGGGCCCCATGACGGTTTGCCGTCGCCGTCAAAGCCGCTGAGCGGATAGTGATAAATGTGATTGGTCCGGTCCAGACCGGCCCACACGTCACCTCTGCTATCGATGCAGAAGCCGCCCGTGACCTGCACGTTCGTATTGAACGCCGCCCCCGGAATCGACGCGTCCGGTATCGCAATGTAACCGCTCGCCGGGTTGAAATGAAAGAAGTTGAAGATGCCCGGGTTCTGCCCGGACGCCACCAGAATCCGGTTGCCGCCGACCGTGACGAGCTGGCCGAAGTGCTGGCCACGCTGCGTGTCGTTCATGTTCAGGCGCGGATCGGACGGATACGTAAACGGATCGACCGTGTTCGCGACGAAGGTGCCGCCCGCCGTGCCGGTGTAGATCTGCATGCCGCTGTAGAAGTAGGCGGCGTCCGTCGACGGGTCCGGGGCGGCGATCGCCTCGAAATTGAGCGACTGTAGCTTCCATTCGAGGTTGCCGGCGCTGTCGTACGCGTGAAGGTCGGTAGCGCCGTTGCGGCCGAGATCCCAGCCGCCGCCCCACGGATTGTTGAGCACGTACAGATTGCCGGCAGCGTCCTTGCCCACGCCGACCACGCGTGTGAAGCGCTTGTCGCCCACCTGCCCTTTGATGCCGCTGGTGGTGTCGAGATAACCGCCCTGAATACCGAATGTGCCGGCGAGCGTCGGCGTGCCCGCGATCGTGTAGCGCTTGATGTTCATGTCCGGCCCCTGGTCGCCGACCATGAGTTGCCCGGACGCGGCGTCGAAATACAGCGCGGAAGGCCGCGACGCCGCCGGCATCTGAATCGTATTCAGCAGCGCGCCGGCCGGACTGAACTCGACGATCGTGCCCGCGCTCTGCTGCGCGACCCAGAGGTTGCCGGCGCTATCCAGCGTGAGCGCGCCGGGGCTCGATATCTTGATGTCCTGCTGCCAGACGCCGTCGGTCGTGAACACACGCACGCGATTGCCGAAGAAGTCGCTTGCATACAGCAATGAGCCCGCGGTCGCGAGTCCGGTGATGACATCGGCATGCGGTATCGACGTCCACACGCTGACGGGGATGATCAGGTCGCGCGTTTGCGTGACCCGGTTGTAGCGTCCCACCGAGCCGCTGCCGAACGACCTGTTGTATTGCAGCGCTGCGAAGATCGACGTGGCATTGCCGGTAATCGCGCTGCCCTGGAAGTCGGCGTGCGTGCCGATCGAGCCGAGGCTCTGGCCGTTCTGATAGATCGCGACGCCGCCCTCGTTCTCGTCCCACAACGAAGCCGTGTAGATCACGCCCTCGGGCGCGACCCACAGCGAGCGCGCGGTATTGCCCACGTGCGCGGCAAGCGTGCCGAACGTATTGCCCAGCCAGTCGGTGGTGTATTGCGCATAACAGGTCTGCGCGAACATGGCGATCGCCGCGCATAGCAGCGCGGCACGGAGGCGGTGCTCGACCATGAATGATGCTCCCCGAACAGTCGTTCCTCGACAATGTACCTCGCCAGATATGAAATGTTGGTGATTGGTATGAAGATAGTTAAGGTACAGTGATTAAACCATGCAGCGTGCATGTAAAACGAAAATCGGTCACCCGTTAGCAAGCGGAACACCCCAGTTTTTCGCACTTTACCGACCACCAACCTCAGGCGCACAATCTCTGCGGACAGGACGGTCCGCCGTCTTTTCCGATCATCAAATCGATCGCGCCGTGCCGCATCCGGCCGCGAGTTCACCCCAGCGCGCAATATGCACGCTCCATTCGGAACGCTCCATGGGCAATAAATCGTCAAGCAGACCCGAAGACCTGGTGGCGGGCGGCAGCCGTCATCATCAGATTTTCCCAAGGCTCAATGAAAAGCAGTTTGCCGTGCTCGAACGATATGGCGAACGCCGGCGACTGAAAGCGGGCGACGTTCTGTTCACCGAAGGCGACCGGCACATTCCCATGTTCACTATCGTCTCCGGCACGATCGAGGCGTCGCGAGGCGCCGGAGACAAGCACCACGTTCTCGGCACGCACGGCCCCGGCAGCTTCACCGGCGAAGTGGGAACGCTCGCGGGCCGCGGCGCGGTCGCGACGGCACGCGCCACCAGCGATTGCGAAGTGATTGTGATCGACGAGGAATCGCTGCGGGCGCTCGTCGTCGCGGAAGCGGAACTGAGCGAGACGATCATGCGCGCCTACATCCTGCGGCGCGTCGCGTTCATTCAGGATCAGCACGGCGGCACGCTGGTGATCGGCAGTTCGGCTTCGTGGAGCACGCTCGTGCTGCGGCATTTCCTGAGCCGCAACGCGCAGCCGTTCGCCTACTTCGATATCGTCGAGCACGAGGAAGCCAAGGGCCTGCTCGAACGTTATGACGCGACCGAAGCCGACATACCGGTGATCGTCACCCTGCAAGGCAACGTGCTGAAGCAGCCGACCAACCGCGCGGTGGCCGATGCGATCGGCCTGAGCCCCGACCGGCTGAACGGCGAACGGTTCGACGTGGTCGTGGTCGGCGCGGGACCGGGCGGGCTCGCGGCCGCCGTGTACGCGGCGTCTGAAGGGCTGCAAGTCGCGGTGGTCGATACCAAGGCGCCGGGCGGCCAGGCCGGCACCAGCTCGAAGATCGAGAATTACTTTGGATTCCCGACCGGTATTTCGGGGCAAGCGCTCGCTGGACGTGGACTGTCTCAATGCCGAAAATTTGGTGCGGAAGTCGGCGTGCCGATCGAAGTGCTTGGCATCGAATGTGAGAACGCGCCACCCTTTCACCTGCGCCTCAATTACGACGAGCACGTGTATGCCAACGCGGTCGTCATCGCGACCGGCGCGCGCTATCGGAAACCGCAGCTGCCGCGTCTCGAAGAGTTCGAGGGAAGCGGCATCTATTACAGCGCGACCTATATGGAAGCCGCGTTCTGCAACAACCAGGAATTGATCATCGTCGGCGGGGGAAATTCAGCTGGGCAGGCCGCGGTGTTCCTGTCGGGATTCGCGCGTCACGTGCATATCGTGATTCGCGGCGACGGACTCAGCGCGAGCATGTCGAACTATCTGATCCGACGCATCGAAGCAGCGGCGAATATCAGCGTTCATGTGCGCACGCAAATCGTCGAGTTGAATGGCGAGACACAGCTCGAATCGATCAAGTGGGACAGTCAAGGCCACATCGAGGAGAAACCGATCCGCCATGTGTTCCTGTTTCTCGGCGCACAGCCGAGTACCGGCTGGCTCGGCGATTGCGTCGCACTCGACAAACATGGCTTCGTGCTCACGGGTCCCGATGCAATGCCGCAGTGGTCGTCGGAGCGGCCGCCGCATTATCTGGAGACGAGCCGGCCGGGCATCTTCGCGGTGGGCGACGTGCGCAGCGGTTCGGTCAAGCGGGTCGCCGCCGCCGTCGGCGAAGGAGCGGCCGCGATTCAGTCGCTGCATCAATTTCTGGCGCTCAACCGCTGAGGCCGCGCGCCTGGTGGTTCGCGACTGCCGCTATGCCTTGCGCAGATTCCTCAACGTCAAGCGGGCTTCCAGACCGCCGCCGGAACGGTTGTGCAGCGTGAGCGTCGCGTCCATCGCCATGGCCAGTTGCCGCGCGATGGCGAGGCCAAGCCCTGTGCCGCCCGTATCGCGATTGCGTGACGCTTCGAGCCGGTAGAACGGCTCGAACACTGCTTCCAGCGACTCGGCCGGTATGCCGGGACCACGGTCGAGCACGGCGATCGCCGTCTCTCCGTTGGGCAAAGTAGCCGCCGTGATCTCGGCCGCGCCGCTGAACTTCAGCGCGTTGTCCACCAGGTTGCCGAGTATGCGGCGCAAGGCCTGCGGACGCGTCACCAGCGAATCGCCCAGCCGCCCTTCCAGGCTGACCGCCTGACCGGCGTCCACATAATCGCAGACGAGGCTGTCGAGCAACGCGTCGGGATCGACACGGCAGGGGACTTCGGTCGCGCCGTGCAGCGTGCGCGCGTACGTCACGCCCTCCTTCACCAGGCTTTCCATTTCCTGCAGATCCTGGCGCAGCTTCGCGCCCTGGGTGTCGTCGTCCATCACGTCGACGCGCAGGCGCATGCGCGTGATCGGCGTTTGCAGATCGTGCGAAATCGCCGCCAGAATCTGCATGCGTTCGGTCATATACGTGGCAATGCGATCCTGCATCGCGTTGAAGGCGCGCGCGGCGCGCGACACTTCCGACGGCCCGTCCTCCGGCAAGCGCGCCGCCTTCAGGTCCGGACCGAGCGTATCCGCGGCGAGCGCCAGCTGATGCAACGGCCGCGTGGCGAGCCGCACCGCCAGCCAGCAGCACGCCACCAGCACCGCCAGTTGCAACGCCAGCACGAGCGGCAGCCAGCGCGAGAGCGGCGCGCCCGACATGGGACGCATATCGATGGTCAGCGGTGTGCCGTCGCTCAATTGCAGATGCACTTGCAAGCGTTCTTTGTCGCCGGGAACGCCATTCACCGTCAGCGGATAGTGCTTGCCGATGCCATCCGCGATGGATTGCGCCACACGCTCGGACAGATGCGCATCGATCGGGTTGCCGGCAATGCCAGGCCCCAGGATGAACTCATAGCTGCGCCGCGCGAGCCGCGGCAACCACTGCGCACGTTCGTCCGGCGGCAGATGATCGAGCAGCGCCACCGAGCTGCTCACTTCCCGCTCGATGTAACCCATCATCACGTTGGTCATGGTCTGGTCGCGCTCGGTCAGCGTGATCCAGAACGACAAGGTCTGCGCCAGCGCGAGGCCGACGAACAGAATCAGCGCGAGCCGCGCGAACAGCGTGCGCGGCCAGTGCAGCCAGGACCAGCGCTTCATTGCGGATCCCCGATGGCCGTCACCGCCGCGGAAAACACGTAACCCTCACTGCGCAGCGTCTTGATGTAACGCGGCTCGCGCGCGACATCGCGCAAGCGTTGACGCAGACGGCTCACCATCAGATCGATCGAACGGTCGAACTGGTCGGCCTGGCGGCCCTGCGTGAGATTGAGCAGTTGATCGCGCGTCAGCACTCGCTGCGGATGATCGAGAAATACGCGCAGCAAGCGGTACTCGGCGCCGCTCAGCGCGACCATGGTGCCTTCGGCATCCAGCAGATGACGCGCGGTGGTGTCGAGGCGCCAGTCGCCGAAGGCCAGCATCGGCGCCGATTCCGTCACCTGCATGCCGGGAGGCAGCATGCGCGCGCGCCGCAGCACGGCGCGAATGCGCGCGAGCAACTCGCGCACGGCAAAGGGCTTGGGCAGGTAGTCGTCCGCGCCCATTTCCAGTCCGACGATACGGTCCGCTTCTTCGTTGCGGGCCGTCAGCATCAATACCGGCACTGCGCGGAATTTGCCGGCGCGCAGTTCGCGGCACAGCACGAGGCCGTCCTCGCCGGGCATCATCAGATCCAGCACGATCAGATCGGGCGCGCCCTGCTCCAGCGCCGCGCGCATCTGGCGCCCGTTCGCCGCGAGCGACACGCGCATGCCGTTCTTCTCGAGATAGCCGGCCAGCAATTCGCGGATGCCGCGGTCGTCGTCGACAATCAGTACGTGATCGATGGTTTCCATCAAGGCGTCATCTCTTTTGGCGTTTCAACTGCACCCGGCTTGCAACCATCAATGAGCACTGCACCGGATGCGCCAGTTCGGCGGCCAGGCCCCCGGTCAGGAAGACGACGATAGCCAGCAGGCGTTTCATGCGTCCTCCAGCACGGAGAGGCTCGCGCCGTCCGCAACTCCCGCTTCCAGACTATACGGATCGACGCCTTCCAGGCAACCGATGTTGACTCGCCACGACTGCGGGTCTTTACGCGTCTGATGAAACGGATAGATGCCGCAATGCTTGCAGAAATAGTGCCGGGCCACCCGCGTGTTGAACTGGTAGAGCGTCAACGAATCTTCGCCGCTCAGAATCTTCAACTGGCTTGCCGGGAACAGCGGCGTCATTAATGCGCCTTTGCGGCGGCACAGGCTGCAGTTGCAGCGGCCGGCCGGGGTGATCGGGCTACGTACTTCGAATTTGACGGCGCCGCAATGGCAGGATCCGTGCAGCAAGTCGGCGCTCATGGTGCTCTCCGTGTTTTGGCAATGCCTGCTTTATAGCCTGGCCCGCACGGGGAATTGTGTCGCAGTGTATCTGGACCTCGTACAGATACACAACATTGCACCCACGCGGCTTTGGCGACACATGCCAGATACCTGCGGACGCTTCAATACAGTCATTCGCGGCCGGTACGCGAATTGCCGTCTTTAGCCTCTTCCTGAAAGGACCCTGACATGCTCTCCGCAACCAAGATCAAAACGCTTGCCGTCGCAACCGTGATCGCCGCCGCAGCCGCGAGCGGCATTGCCGCCTTCGCGGGGTCGCCCGAATCGGGCGCAAGTGTGCCCGCGCTCGGGACCAACGCGGCGGCTCCCGATTTCACCGGCATTTCGCAATGGCTCAACAGCGATCCGCTCACCTTGCAGCAACTGCGCGGCAAAGTGGTGTTGGTCGATTTCTGGACTTACACCTGCGGCAACTGCATCAACACGCTGCCTTACGTGAAAAGCTGGAATCAGAAATACAAAGACCAGGGGCTGACGGTGATCGGTGTGCATACGCCCGAGTATCCGTTCGAGCGCGACACCGACAACGTGAAGACTGCCATCAAGCGCTTCGGCATCACTTATCCGGTCGCGCAGGACAATCGCTATGCCACCTGGAACGCGTACAACAATCAGTACTGGCCGGCTTTTTATCTGCTCGACAAGCAAGGGCGCATTGTCTACACGCATTTCGGCGAAGGCGACTATGCGAAGACGGAAGCGAAGATACAAGCCCTGCTCGCGCAACAAGGATAGCCGCGCGTTCGTATCGGAATGTATCCGGGGATTGCGGCGATACACGACTTTGCAATTCGCCGCTTTCCCGACACAAGCCAGATACGCACGCGCGGTTCAATACATCAACGCCGCTTCTCTGACAAGAATCGCATCGCAGCAAGTCCTGGGCGACCTCTGCTCATGCCTTCAGATCCGCGGACGTCTCTTATCCAACCGTTCAAGGAGAACGATATGAAAGTTTCCATGATTACTTTGACCTTTGCTGCCTGCGTGATCGGAAATGTTGCTCACGCCGCCGTTCCGGCGCCCTCGACCGCTAGCGTCGATTCTTCGCAAATCACACAGGCGCAGCCGCAATGGTCCGCGAGCACGGCAAGTGCCGCACAGAAAACGCGTGCACAGGTTCGCCAGGAACTCATGCAAGCCGAGAAGGATGGTCAGCTCGTCAATCTGAATCGTTCGATTTATATGGGGAGCTGAGAGACTGTTTGGCGTTGACATTGGCGTCACGCGGACCGCTCCGGCGGCTCGCGGCGTCGAGTTCGAGTGCGCGAACGAGCCCGCTACAGGCGGAGCGTTGACGGTATAAGGGACCTCGACAGCGCCTCGCTCCACCCGGGCAAATTCAGTACTCGACGAGAATCGTCACACGACGATTCGCGGCGCGCGCTGCCGCGTCGTCGCCGATGATCAAGGGGAAATTGTCCGCCCGTCCGATCGCGGCCATTCGGTGCGCTTCGATACCTTTGTCCGCGAAAAAGCGAACCACCGCGCCAGCCCGCGCGGAAGACAGCTCCCAGTTAGATTCGTATTTCGCCGTTGAAATAGGCACATTGTCTGTGTGACCTTCGACGAGAATGTTGTTCTTCGATCGCTCGCGCAGTACACCGGCAATCTGATTCAACACGTCGGATGATTCCGGCAACAAACGTGTGTCGCCCGAATTGAACAGAATTTTTGCATTGATGGCGATTTCCACGCCTTGCGCCGCGTTCGAAATCGTAATCTGGCGATTGTCTCGAAGCGGCGCCAGCAGAGAAAGCAGCTGCTTCTTCGAGGCATCCGGCGTAGCGGGCGCCGCCTCTGTCACCACGTGACGCTCCAGCGCCTTGATTTCGAGTTCTCTCGTTTTGGCCAACTGCAGCACATAGAGCGCAAGGAACAACACCATCAGCGTGGTGATGAGGTCGGAGTAGGAGATCAGCCAGCGCCCGGACTCTGCCTCGCCTTCGTCTGCGGCGTCGTAGCCGGTCTTGTCCGCCGTGAGGCGTTTGTTACCCGAGGAGGTGTTCATATCCGAAAAGTTTGCGCCGAAATTACGTATGATTGCCGTCGAAGCACACTAGCCCAGCAACTCGGCCGATCTTTCCCGCACGTCACCCGCGAGCCGCGTTTCGATGGTGTGAGGCGACTCTTTACGCGAGATCGCGAGCAAGCCGTCAAGATATAAACGCCTGAAGCGCAATTCGCTGTCCACCTGCGCCCTGATCTTTCCATACAACGGCAGAAAGACCAGATTAGCCAATGCGAGGCCGTATAGCGTCGCGACGAAAGCCACCGCGATACCTTGCCCGAGTTGCGCGGGTTCGAGCATATGGCCGGTCACCTGAATCAGACCGAGTACCGCACCGAGAATCCCGAACGTGGGTGCATAGCCGCCGGCCTGTTGCCAGATCCGCGCGGCCAACATGTGATTGCGCTCATACGCATCCAGCTCTCGCTGCAAGGCGTCTTCCAGCACGGCCGTCGACACACCGTTTGCCAGCAACTCCAAACCTCGTTTGGCAAACGGATTGATGCCGCCCGCCTCGATCGACTCGAACACCAGCATGCCGTTCAGCTTGGCCTGATCGCCCCACTCGAGCAAGACGGACAGGCTCTCGCGATCGACCTGCCGCGCCTTCACGAAAGCAAGGCGCAGTTGCTTGATGCCGTCGAAAAACCTTGCCCATGTGTTCTGAATCATCACGGCGCCGAAAGTGCCGCCCAGAACGATGACGAATGCCTCCAACTGAAACAGCGAAGTAAAGTGCCCGCCCTCGAGCGAGAAACCCGCGACGATCGCCGTCACGCCGAACACCGCGCCAAATAGCGTCAACAGATCCATATGTCCTCTCGAATGGCCGGCCGCGACTTCGAACTTCGAAGCCGTCGCGGCCTGCCGTTTGCGTGTTGCGCGTCAGGCGTCAAGATTGGAAAGCGGCGCAGCCGCAGCCGCCGGAGCTTTGATTGTTCGCACGATCTCTAGAAAGCGCTCTTCGATCTCGGCGATTTCAAGTGGATCGATCTTGATCTCCCGACGCATGACCCACGAGACTTCTTTCTTTCTCGCCTCGGTCATCACCGAGAGCAGCCGCTCGGCGATCGGCTGGCCCGTCACGGCGGACAGCAGTTTCGCGAGGTCGTATGTGTCGAACGCGCTCACCGCTTCGAACAAGGTTCGCTGGTCGACGAACTCCAGATCGTCGAGCGACTTCAGCTCGGTCAAACCCCGGGTATTGCGGCGCGAGAAATAGCTGATACCTTTTTCCTCGACGTAATTCAACACCTTGGTCTTGCGAAACGCAAAAAGGTCTTCCGCGATTTCCGAGTGAGACAGCTTGTTGAGAATCACCTTCTTCTCGACGCCGATCAAAGCTTCCAGGTCGTCCAGCTCGATCAATTCCAGTTCGCTGCTGATGGAGAGATCGAGATCGTGATCCGCTACCTGTTGCGCACGCTCGGTGATTCGCACGGGATCGAACGTGACTAATTGCCGGCTCGTTGCGCCGTCCTGCGCGGAATAGCGCGCTGAGGCCGTGCTCGGACGGTCGGTCCGGCCGGGTTCGAGCGACACGAGATTGAGCTTCTCCATTCGTTTGAGCATGGCCATCACGTGCGGACGCGAATGGCCGGCGATGGCATGGCACTTCCTGATTACGTCAGGCAGAGGCACAGAGAACTCCTCCCCTTGCGCGCGGCGCATGCGGCCGTCGAGCCTGTCGGCATTCTCGCCGCCCGCCATCAATGAAAGGACGTGCGCGTAGGACACGACACCCGGCAGAAAGTCCGCGTGCGTATTCGTGGCAAGAACATCGTCCTTCTTTTTCACGCGCCGTATCAGCGTGCGTACGATATGGCGAAGCAACGGCGAGACACGTTCGAGTTCCTCCTCCACCACCTTCGCCGCGATGACGGTCAACTGGCAGAAGCTCAGTGCCTTCGCGGTGTGCGCTCGTGGTTCGGGCGGCAGCAACGCCGCCTCGCCAAAAAACTCCCCTTTACCCAGCGTGGCGAGAATCACCTTCTTCTCGTCGCACTGGGTGGAGATTTCGACTTTGCCATCCGCAATGACGTAGACGACGGCGTCGCCCGCAAAGCCCTCGGAATAGATGACTTCGCCCGGAGCCGCTGTACGCGACCATGGCGATCGTTGGTGATTCAAGATGATTCCCCCGAAGAGCGATTTCCTCGTCAGCGCTTGCCGTCAAAAGGCTTGCGCATGTCCGATGGTCCAGATTATTTGACTGGATAACGACATGCAAAACGCAAATCTTTAATAAACGTAATCGTCAGACTTAACCGCGCAAGCGTTTGGGAGCCAGACTGGATAAGGCTTTGCGCGTGAACGGTTTTTTCGTTCGACGGCGGGAGCACCCGTCTTCCGCACGCCAAACGTTCAGGTAATTGTAAGATTAGAGTTTTTCTTCACAATCACGAAAAAAATTTGGAATAAGAGGAAACCCGATGTGTTCGCCCCTACAAGACAGCGACAAACGCTGCACGGTAGTGACGAAACAGGCATGTACGCGCGGCTCTCATTGCATGCGGGTCATGTTGGTGGATAAGCAAAGACTTGGCTTCACTTAATTCGCAAGGCAACTTCAATCTCTTACTAGTTAGGCATCCAAATGAAAAGCAAACTTTCCGTCATTCTCTCGCTGATCGTTCTTGCTTCGGCAGGTTTCGCTACCCAAGCTTCAGCGAAAGAACATATGCACACGAATACGCAGCAGTGTGTCGGTCCCGCAAGCTTCTGCACCCCGTACTTCGGTAGCTGAACCAGCACGCTTCAGGCAATCGTTATTTGTCTACTCATCGCATAGATCAAGGAATTTTTATCATGAAAAAAGCTCTTGTTTGTTTCGCTCTCGCTCTCGGCACGCTGGCCGCCCCTGTTGTGAGCTTCGCACAATCTAATGGCCCCGTCACACGTGCTGAGGTCCGCGCCGATCTGGTACGCCTCGAACAGGCTGGCTACAACCCTTCGCTTGGCAACGACGCTGATTATCCGGCCGCCATTCAGGCAGCCGAAGCAAAGGTCGCCGCACAGACCGCTCCGCAGACGACGCAACCGTCGTACGGCGGCGTGGGGCAAAAAGGCACTGCTTCGTCCGGCATGCGCAAGCACGCGTCGACCGATTCCAGTTGCGTCGGCCCCGTCAGTTTCTGCAATGTCTTCTTCGGCAGCTGAATGACACGTATCGGGAATCCTGTTTCGCCTTTCATTTCAACAGGATTCCTACTTTTATCAAGCTAATTGAAACCATCTTTTCAAGAACAATTTCTTACTTATAAACGGAGTGTGTCATGAAAGTTTTGCCTCTCGCCGCCGCGGCATTGTCGTTGTCTGCCGCCCTTTTCGCCTCTACTTCCGCGATGGCGCAAGACGCTCAACCGCAAACCGCGCCCGTCCACAACATCGTTCTCGTACACGGCGCGTGGGTAGACGGCTCCGGCTGGAAGCCGGTCTATGACAGGCTGACCAAGGACGGTTATCACGTCACCATCGTGCAGGAGCCTCTGACATCGCTCGACGACGACGTCGCTGCAACGAAACGCGTGCTCGATCAGCAGGACGGTCCGACGATTCTCGTGGCGCACAGCTACGGCGGCTCGGTCATCACTGAAGCCGGCGTGCACCCGAAAGTGGTGGGCCTGGTGTATGTGGCCGCGCACGCGCCGGCCGTCGGCGAAGACGAAAGCGACCTTGGGAAAGGCATGCCGAGTTACACATCAAAGCAACCGGACGCCATCATGAAGACCGGCGATGGATACACTTATCTGAATCCTGCGGATTTCGCGAAGGATTTCGCTGCCGATCTGCCGCTCAAGCAAGCGCAGTTCGAATCGCATTCGCAAATCCTGACGGCCGCGAAAGTCTTTTCGGCGCCGATGACTGTTGCCGCCTGGACGAGCAAGCCGAGTTGGGGCATCGTCGCAGCCGACGATAAGATCATCAACCCCGATCTCGAACGCTGGTACTACGCACGCGCGCACAGCCATACGACGGTGATCCCGGGCGCAAGCCACTCGGTCTATGAATCGCGGCCGAAAGAAGTGACAGCCGTCATCGAAGACGCGGCGAAGCACGCGCGGTCCTGAACTGATGGGCCGACAATCCCGAGCCATTCGAAGAACGTCATTTAACAAGGCAATCGCTCTCTGCCCGCCACGCTGCTTTCAGCGTGGCGATGCTCGTGGCTCGTCAACGAGCCACACGTTGAACTCTAGCGCCCACGGCGGCAACTTCATCGCACCTGACTGAACCGCGTCGTCAGCGAGAGCGACGGCTGCCCGCTCGAATCGACAGAAGGGTTCGACATGCGATCAAAACCGCCTCCCCCGCCGCATTAGCCGGCACGCAAACCCACAGCCAATAAGACGCACTGCACTACGCCAGTTGCCCAAAACGGGCAACCGCGCAGGCCTGAATTGCGCCCGCTATCTCATCCCACGCCTCAAAACCAGCGCGCCATTAACTTGTCATTGTTTTCCTCGAATGTAATGATATAACATTCTCTGCGAGACACGAAAAGACTTTCGCGGCTGAAAGGATATCCATGCCGCGAATCGCAGCAGCAGCACACGTCAGCCTCAGAAAAACCGTCGACCAAGACAGAACAACGCATACAGCTAGTCGCCAACACACTCGAATACATAACGATGACAATCCGCACGCGCGTCTCCTCTGCAGCTTTGCTGCTGTTCGCCATGGCCGCCCACGCCCACGCCGCGACTGACGAAAGTTCAGTAACCGGCGCAGTCACAGACGCCGCCGGCCAACCCGTCAACAACGCCACGGTAATCGTGCAGAACGCGAGCGGCGCCGCTGTCACCGAGGCGAAAACGAACGCCGAAGGCCGCTTCGCCATCGCGCACGTGACACCGGGCACCTACGCGATCGTCGTCACCGCACCGGGATTTGCGAGCGGCAACGGCATCACCACCACGAGCGCCGGCGCGGAAAGCACCGTAAGCGTTAGTCTTGCAAAGAGCGGCACACTCGACGTTCAAGTGAACGCGAAGCGCCTGGATAGAGCGCGTAATGGCTTGTTGCCCGAGACCGGCAGCAGTGTGTACCGCTTCAGCCAGGCCGATATCGAAGCGCTACCCGCAGGCCAGGACACGCCACTGAATCAGGTTCTGCTGCAAGCGCCCGGCGTGGCCAGCGATTCATACGGACAACTGCACGTGCGCGGAGACCACGCCAATCTGCAATATCGCATCAACGGGATCATCATTCCTGAACCGATCAGCGGCTTCGGGCAAGCGCTCGACACGCGCATCATCGACCAGGTCAATCTGCTGACCGGGGCTTTACCGGCGCAGTACGGCTACCGCACGGCCGGTGTCGTGGACATCCGCACGAAGACCGGTGACACGGGCAACGGCGGCATCATCGACGTGTTCGGCGGCAGCCACCAGACCCTCAAGACCAGCGCCGACGTGTTCGGCACGCAAGGTCCGTTCAGCTACTACTTCAGCGGCTCACTTGGCGTCAACAACCTCGGCATCGAGAACCCGACCGCAAGCGCGAGCGCGCTGCATGACCACACCCGTCAGGGCGATGCGTTCGGTTATATGTCATACATCATCAATCCGCTCACGCGAGTGAGCCTGATGTTCGGCACCACAAGCAACCAGTTCGAAATCCCCAACACGCCGGGGCTTCCAACAAATTTCACGCTCAACGGCAACAACACGTTCGATTCGAGTCAGTTGAACGAAACGCAATCGGAGTTGAACAATTTTGCGGTGCTGGCGCTTCAAGGTACCAATGGCGGCGCACTGGACTACCAGGTCGCGCTATTCACCCGTTACACGCGAACGCAATTCAATCCCGATCCGGTGGGCGACCTGCTTTTCAACGGCGTTGCGTCCCAGGACTTTCATAGCAACTCGGCCAACGGTGCGCAAGTCGACACCACGTGGCGACTCAACGGGAAGCATACGATTCGCGCCGGCCTCTTTTTCCAGCAGGAACACGCGGTATTCGACGACAGCGTCGACGTGTTCGCAGCAGACTCCGAGGGCAATCAGCTATCCGACCAGCCCTTCAATATCCACGACTCGAGCAGCAAAACCGGCTACCTTTACAGCGCATACGTGCAAGACGAATGGAAAATCACCGACAAGCTCACGCTCAATTACGGGTTGCGTTATGACAAGATGGATGAGTACGTCAGTGCGAGCCAGTTGAGTCCTCGCGTCGGGCTGGTCTATGCGCTGACGCCGACCACCACCTTTCACGCCGGCTATGCGCGCTACTTCACACCGCCCGCATTCGAACTGGTGTCGGGGTCCACCATCAGCCGCTTCAACGGCACCACTAACCAGAGTCCGTCGAGTCAGAACGATCAGGTGCAGCCGGAACGCAGTCATTATTTCGACCTCGGCGTCACACAGCGTCTCGGTTCGAACGTGACGGTCGGCATCGACGCCTACTACAAAAAATCCACTAACCTGCTCGACGAAGGTCAGTTCGGCTCCGCCCTCATCTTCACGCCGTTCAACTATCAGTACGGACGCGTGTACGGACTCGAGTTCACCGCGAATTACAAGCAGGACAACGCGTCCGCCTATTTGAACTTCGCCTACAGCCGCGCGCAAGGCAAACAAATCGACTCGGCTCAGTTCAATTTCGAAGCGGACGAACTTGCCTACATCAACGACCATTGGGTGTATCTGGATCACGACCAACGCATCACCGCGTCATTCGGCGGCACGTATGACCTCGGCAGAACGACATTCACCTTCGACGGCCTGGTGGGCAGCGGCTTGCGAAGCGGCTTTGCCAACACCGATCGCCTGCCCGTCTATGCGCAGATCAATCTCGGCGTAATCCACCATTTCAACCAGGCTCTAGTGGGTAAGTTCGATGCGCGCTTGCTGGTCGTCAATGCATTCAACCGCGTTTATGAATTGCGCGACGGCTCGGGCATCGGAGTGGGCGCGCCGCAATACGGCCCGCATTTCGCCGTCTACGCCGGTATCAGCAAGCATTTCTAAATCTGTCACGCAGCACGAGGTCGGTCATGCAAGATTGGACGAATATTCTGGCGGCGGTACGCGTGGGCGGATGGGTGATCTATCCGCTCACGGTACTTGCTGTTCTGGCGGTTGCGATCGTCCTCGATCGCGCCTATGTGTTTTTGCGTTTCGGCCGTCTGCCGCCGGGCGCTGACGACGCGAATGGAATTCACATGCCCGCATCTTCCACCGGCATGGACAACAGATTGAATCATGCGCCACGTCAGAACGTATTCAAACGTATGAGTACATCGTGGAGGCCCGATGCATCCGTTCCGCTGTGGCTGCGCGAAGCCAATGCGCAATCGATCGCTTCGCAGATCGAGCGCGACATGAGCAAGGGTCTCTGGGTGCTGGAGACGATCGTCACGGCCGCGCCGCTGTTGGGCTTGCTCGGCACCATCGTCGGCATGATGCATTCGTTTCAGCTATTCGGCGGCACGGGGCTCGTCGATCCGGCCGGCGTCACCGGCGGCGTCGCGCAGTCGTTGGTAGCGACGGCGATCGGTCTCGTCGTCGCGCTGTTCGCACTCTTCGCGTTCAACTATTTTTCCCGCCGGCTTGAACGCCTGATGGATGAACTCGAATCGTTCGCGACTGCGCGGCTCGGTGAAATACGTCTTGCCACGAGCGTTGCGGGAGCGCAGTCGTGAAGTTCAAACGTTCGCGCGCGGCCAGACGTGGCCGCATCGAAATCATTCCGATGATCGACGTGATGTTCTTTCTGCTGGCGACGTTCATGCTCGCTTCGCTCGCCATGCAGCGGCTCGATGCCGTCAAGCTGACGTTGCCCGCGGGTCGCGCGCAACAATTGGCCGAGCATGAGCCGCTAACCATCTCAGTCGACAGTCGCAACGAAATCTTCGTGAACCATCTGCCTGTGCGCCCCGATCAGATCGAGCCGACGATAAAGCGACTGCTGCAGCCCGACGCCAATGTCGTCATTGCCGCCGATGACGCAGCAGGCCACGGCGCAGTCGTGCAGGCCATGCTCGCCGCACGCCGTGCCGGCGCGGCGCGGTTTCTGATCGCAGTGCGCCGAAAATAGCGCGATGCGTCTGACCACTTCAATCGATGATTCGCCGACGCTTCGGATCGTACTGGCGATCGTCGTCGCGCTCGTAGTGTGGATCGTGTTTTTGTTCGCGCTCGGACGTTGGCTCGACGCAACGACATCGCAGCCAGCGCCGGATAAGCCGCTGGAGATGCGCGTGGTGGAACGCGATCCACAGCCGCCAATGCATCCTGAACCGGTGTCCACGGTCAAGCCACCGCGACCGGTCGAGCCACGTCAGCATGCCGCGCCGAAACCCGCTCAAGCACGCACACCGCGGCAGCCGACACAGGACGTTCAGCCAACTCGAATCCCCGCTCCCAATGAACCTACCGCGTCCACCGAGTCCACCGCGCGTTCACCTAACTCCCAAGAGGAAAGACAAAGCACATCACAACCCACTCTCCCTCCCGGCGACACAGCCGCGCGCTCTATCGCGCAACCGTTACCCGAATTACCCGACGATCTACGCGAGCAAGCCTATCAAACCGTTGCGATCGCGCGCTTCATGATTCATGTCGACGGCTCGGTCGATGTCGAACTGCTCAAGCCGACACAAAATCCACGCCTCAACCAGCTTCTCCTCGAAGCCCTACGCAAATGGCGCTTTTTTCCGGCATTGCAGGGCGGCCATCCGATCGAAAGCAGGCAGGACATCCGCGTGCACTTCAATGTGAGCTAGCGCGTCGAGGCGTCGCGTCCACCGACGCGCCTTCACCACCGGCAACTACTGCGCACTGGCAGTCGTCGCATTCGCAACAGCCTCGCCCTTCATCTTGCGAACTGCATCGGCGGCCGAAGGCGCGAGGTTCTGTCCGGCCAGCGACGCGTCGAACGCTTCGCGGCGTGCCTGCTTCGCCTGCACGTAGTCAGCGTCCAGTTCGGCAATGCGACGGTCGTACCAACTCTTCACGCAAGCCTCATCGGTGCAGTTGTGCTGGCGCCAGAGCCATTGATGCGTACGTGCCGCTTCGAGGGCCGCCGTATCGAGCGTTGCCTCTTTCGCGCGTTGCCACGCGGCGGCAAGACGATCGTCGAGCGCTGACAGCGCCGGCTCCTTACAGACGATCTTTTCCGACACGGACGACTTGCTCGTGCACTTGAAGCTTGCCGCAGACGCGTCCACAGCAAGCGTGGCGCCTGCGAGCAGCATGCCGATCGACAGCATGGTGGACGGCGCCGCGAGACGTTGAAGAACGCGGGACAAAACGGTGTTCACGGTAGACATACCAAGCCTCTGTTCAGGGAAGTAACCAGGCTCAGGCGTGACGAGACTATGTCGCGGCCTGCTGCGAGGCAATCAGTGATTGCGCTAGCTGTGGCAGTAGCTTAGCGCCCGCGAAATGCCGCGATGATGGGAGAACACGCCTTGATTCAAAAGTGCTTACACGATATTTCCACGCGGCGCTGATGATATCGATGACGGCATCGATCAAGGCAGCGCGATTGCGAATGCAATCCAATCTATTTTTCTTATCACACGGACCGAGAATCGCGACGCAAACGCTCAACGCACCGCCTCGCCGAACCGCGCGACACCCCACCCTACCTCATTGATTTTGCGGTACTTTCCAATTAATGAACCGCTCCAGATCGCGTCCGCAATTCGACGCACCAGGCAGAAAGTTTCGCAAAGCTGAATTTGATCGCACGTCTACCCGGCCGCGCCACGTCTTCTTTCCCCTACCACGCCCGCCTGTATTGAATCGGCGCACCGGGGTCGATTGCGGCGCGCTTCCAACGGCCCCTATTTCGTCGGTCGCCGACAGTGTCCGCCATGAATTGCGCCGCCGTGACGAGCATGGACCTCAGCGGCGTCACCGGCGGAACGGTCACCATTACGTCGGCCACGGTGCTTCCCACGGGCACTGTCGTGGGACAGAACGCGCTGCCAGCAGCCAAGTGCGATGTGAAGGGGACAATCGGACCGGGTGCCTCGCTATTCGAGTTGCAACTGCCGACGCAAGGCTGGACGCAACGCTACCTGCAAGCCGGTTGCGGCGGACTGTGCGGCAACCTCTCTGTCAATGCGCCAATGGCCTTGACCTGCGTGCCCGTCACCAATGGACAAATCGCAATGGCCGCGACCGACATGGGTCACGAAGGTGGCAACGACGGCTCGCGGGCACTCAACCCTTAAACAAAGATCGATTTTGCGTATCGTGCGGAGCATGCCCCTGCACAGGTATCCAAAGCAATCATCGACAAGTTCTACGTGCGGCCAGCGAAGTATTCGTACTTCGACGGTTGTTGCGATGGCGGTAGTGAGGCGTAGATGGAAGCACAGCGTTTTCCGGACGATTTCGACGGTATCGCAGCGGGCGCGCCCGTGAACGGCCTCATCGTGCAGAACACGTTCCATCACGCATGGCCCGCAGTGATCAACGTCGATCCGGAGACCGGCATGTACATTCTGCTCGCGAGCAAATTGCCACTGATCCACGCTGCCGTGCTGCAAGCGTGCGTTAGCATCGACGGCGTGGCGGACGGCGTCATCGACAATCCGCAGGTATGCCACTTCAATCCGCAATCCATGCTGTGCGCAAAAGGCCTGACGGCATCCACCTGCCTCTCCCAGGCGGAAGTGAATGTCGTACGCCAGATTCATGACGGTGCGACCGATTCGAACGGCGTCCACCTCGAGCAAGTAGTCTCGCGCGAATGAGGCGGCAATGGCCCGAACATGTTCGACATCGTGACGTCGGTGATGGCGTGGGCGGAGACCGGCACCAAGCCCGGCAAGATCGTCGCCTCGATCGTGAAGACGAACGGTTAAACGACGCGCACGCGCCCGGTGTCCCGTATCCGTCGGTGGCTCATTACACCGGCTCGGGCAGCACGGACGACGCCGCCAACTTCGTGGCCGCCACGCCGTCATCGGATCCGCGCATCGACCTGCATTGGATCGGTGAGTGGCTCTATTGACCGGGCTACGAGTCAGTGTGTCAAACGCAGGGCTCGCAACGGGTTTGCAAGGAAGGCAACAACTGGAGCAGCTACCGCAAAGTACCGACTCGCTGGGACAGCAACTCGCAGTGTTGAGGCTGCCTCGCTAACGTGACAGCGCTTCTGCTATCCGCGCCTCAGCGCGAGGCGATGCGGTAGCAGAAGTTCGTATCAGCACTTTCACGAAGCGCGGCCCCGATCGCCTGCGAACGGTCTATGCGCCAAGCCTGTAGTTGTTTGGATCGACAACAATCATCTGGCCATGTGGCGCATTGCGGTATGCCTCGAGATCGAATTTAACCTTCTGCTTGTCCGGATCTAACTGATTACCCATCAGGACTATGTTTTTCTGGTGATCGTCCGTTGCTACGCCCTCATTCAATATCGGAAGACGGAAGACCCCGTCCTTGTCCTTACCGAAGAACTGGAAGGTGCACAGACCAGTTTTCTTCGAATAAGTAATCGCGATAGCGCGATCGAACATACGCATCGGCTGGCCGGTCGATGGCCAGCCAAACATTTGCGGAGCTCGCGATACGAATGTAATCGAATCCGCGTTCGTCCCTTTCAGAACCTCTTTCAGATAAGGCGTTGCGGCTGCAGCAAGACTTTGGCCACGCTGCTGGATGGCCTGACCATAGTAGTCCGCCACAGCCGGGTCACCTCGCTCGCCTGGCCTCAGATCGCCCCGCGGCGGTGAGCCGGGCTTGTTTCCGTGAGATAGCTCGAATCTCTCGATGGCAGGCCGCATGGCGGGCGTGTAGAACGAGGAGAACCAGTTGATAATTGGTGTCGCGTTGAGTGCAGCTTTTACATACTCTCCATGGACGACGTCGGCTTCCGCAGTCCGCCCTTGCGCTCGCAATTCGGCTTCCTGCTTCCGCAGGTCTTCGGCGTGACCAATCTCGGCGAAATTCGGAAATAGCAAGGGAACAAGGGCAGCCGGAGGAAAGGCAAACGAAGCAGCCGTCGCGAGAAGGCCACCGAAGAGCTGCACGGCACTATTGCCTACGTTCCATTTCGCCTGCTCGTTTTCGGGGTGAGCAATCAGGGTCTTGATATCGGACGATAGCTGCGCAACAGATGGTGCAAGCCCGATCGCCGTGCCGAGAAGCGACAGCGTTTTCCCCGTCAAGGCAAGCACCTCATTGCCGCCGAGATTGATCGTGGCGGCTACGTCGCCAGCGCTGCTAATAGAGTCGGAGGCGAGTGTCAGCCTGTTCATCTGACTTGGATCGCCTTTTAGATTGGAGCCGCTTGATGCCAGCGCGAATGCATCGATTACCAGCCAGTGGCCATTGGCCTTTACGGTGGACGGGACGGCCGGGCGCTGAGGCTTGAACGAGGGCACGCCAATGTGAGGAGCTTGAGTAGTCTGGGTAGACCTGGTTCGGGAGGGAGACGTGACCTGTATTTCGCTATCTTTGCTAAAGACCCTTGTTTGACTGCTCTGATCCTCTTTGGTCGGGAGGGAGCTTTGAGTGTTACGGTCCTGAGTCTTCACATTCGCCTGCGATCCTTGATCTGTCCGCGGCAACACAGTTTGGGATCCGGCATGATGCCTGGGTGTCGGTTGAATTCCTTCTCGAGGACTCCGCTTCCTTGGGTCGTATAAAGAAGCAGAAGTCTGCGGGATCAACTCGCGGGCGTTTGACGGTGCCGTCTGTACCTGCACATTGTGGCTGGTCGTTGCAGTCCGCGTTCCGACGGAGGACCTGGACGAGACCGTTTGAGTCGCCGTGTCAGTCTTCGATGAACTGCCTGTTTGCACGGTGGCATCGTGCACATCAGCCCCTGTTTGCGTTTTGCTATTTTTTACTCTCGCCTCGGTTTGCACAGAGCTATCTACCGGTCCGGACGAGTGAGTCTGAACGGACTGCTCCTGTCGGGGAACGCGTGCGAGCACGCCTTTGTGCGAGACTTTTGGCTTTGCCTGGTTTTCGGCATCCGTTGTTTCCCGCCGCTGCGTCTGGGTTTCTGCATCCTGTCCGTGCGAATGAGCCTGAGTCTTTTCGCTGACGAGCTGTATGTGCGTTTGCGTTCCCTTTTCATCGCTGCTCGACGAGGTTGTCCTGTTGCCCGCGATATCTCCACCGTTCGTACCAGTCTGACTCGAGCCAGCGCGCGTGGAAGTCGACGTTTGTGTCGCCTTGTCAGAACTGCCGGTTTGCGTCTGCGTGTGGGCAGGCAACTTATCCTGCCGCTCGGTCTGCGAGCCGGTCGACTCGGGCGGCGGCGTTTGCGTATGCGCCTCGCCAGTCGCAGGTTCAGAAGTTTGAGCGTAGCGTGATTGGGGGGCCGGCTTGAAATGAGTCAGCTCGATTTCCTGTATTGCTCCTGAATCCACCAGCGAATACGCTCCATGGCTTCGAGCCCCGTATGCGAAGTTACGCACGCTTGCTCCCTTATCAGGCACCCTTGCATAGTCGATTGTGAATCCCGCCACATTCCCCAACGCCTTGGCCGCCTGCAATCCCAGCAACGTTTTGTCTCTGTCACTATGGGGATCGCTCTCCTGCCCAAGTGCCTCCAGAAACCGGCGGAAATTGGCCGCGATCCCATTGCCGGAATGTCCCACACGATGTGACTGCATCTGTCTCGACGGCATGGAACTGCTTCCGGCTCCGGCTCGCCTGCCGTGCAGAGCATCCCAGACAAGCATGAAGCCGCCGGCTTTAAAGTTCAGACTGTTGGCATTGGGTGTCGTGATTGGTGGAGAGACTGGCACATTTTGCTCAGAGTTTCTATCTTTGTCGGGCAGCACCGGAGCTGCTTCTCCTACGGGTTGATCAGCCCGATCAGTAGACGAACTGTCGTCATATTCCTGCCTAGATGGCGTACTCGAAGTCGACGTAATCATTTGATGGCCTATGAATCTGCTGTGTGAGCCATCATTGCAGCACGCCCTGGCAACTTCATGTCATGCACCTGTATCGCACGCGCTTGTTCTGCACTCACCCGCTCATACAGTCGTAACTCAGATCAGGATCATGAAAACATTCCCTTGCATATCTATGTAATGCACGTGACGTCCACTATCACCCTGGATGATTTGCAGCCGGTCAGCAGACGCATCCGGCGAAAAAAAGCCCGCTTTCGCGGGCAAACCTTCTCAACACGACACGCAACCACTTCAACCCTTCGTCGCCCCGAAAGTCAAACCGGCGACAAAATGCTTCTGCATCGCAAAGAACATCGCCACCGAAGGCAATGCCGCGAGAATCGATCCCGCCGAGACGAGATTCCACGCCGTGGTCCACTGCCCTTTCAACGCGGCTACGCCCACGGTAATCGGCGCTGCATCGTCACCTTGAGTCAGACACAGCGCCCAGAAGTAGTCGTTCCAGACGAATGTGAACACGAGAATCGCCAACGCCGCGAGCGCCGGCCGGATCAACGGCAGCACGATCTTGAAGAAGACCGTCCATTCATTCGCGCCCTCGATGCGCGCCGCTTCGACCAGTTCGAATGGCAACTGCTTGATGAAGTTGCGCAGAAACAGCGCGCAAAAACCAGTCTGAAATGACACGTGAAACAGAATCAGCGCGCTGACGGTATTGAACAGACCGAGTTGCAACGACAGATCTCGTACCGGAATCATCAACACCTGCACCGGCACGAAATTGCCCGCCACGAAGGTCGCGAACAAAGTCGAATTGCCACGGAACCGGTAGATAGCCAGAGCGAAGCCCGCCATTGCCGCCAATGCAATTGAGCCCACCACGGCAGGCACCGTGATCAACACGCTGTTCCAGAAGTAATGCAGCATCGGCGAGGTGGTCAGCGCCTCGCGATAATTGTCGAACATCGCGAAGTGCTTCGGCCATCCCCAATAGTTGCCCTCGCTCAACTCTTCTGTCGAACGCACCGATGTGACGAGCACCGCGATCATCGGCAGCAGCCAGATCAGCAACGCGACCGGCAGCGTCAATTTGTACATGCGGCGAGTGGCCGGCTTCCATTTGTCGATGGGAATTGGAAACATGGTCGGCTCCTTATTGCTCGGCGCGCAGCATCCGCCGCAAGTGATAAACGATGTACACCAGCATGATGGCGAACAGTACGACCGCCACTGCCGCCGAATAGCCGATGCGGTAGTACTTGATCGCCTGGTCGTACATGTAATACGCGAGCACGGTCGAGCTTTCGAACGGACCGCCGCTCGTCATCACCGAGATCAGATCGAAACTGCGCAGCGCGCCGATAATCGTCACGACAATCGCCATGAACGTGGTCGGCCGCAGTTGCGGCAGGATCACGTGCCACAGCATCGACCAGCCGCGCGCGCCTTCCATGCGCGCAGCCTCGATCTGCTCGGCGTTCAGCGAGGTCAGCCCGGTCAGATAGAGAATCATGCAATAAGCGGTCTGCGGCCACAGCGCCGCGAACACGATCCCGAACGTCGCATAGCGCGGGTCGCCGAGTACCGGCACGCCGTGGCCGAGAATCACGGCGAGCAGGCCGAAGGTCGGGTCGTAAAACCACGAGAAGATCAAACCGACCACCACGCCCGACAACACGAACGGCGCGAAGAATAGCGATTTGACGATACGGATGCCGGCCACCGCCTGATTCAGATACAACGCGACAGCGAGTCCCATCGGCGGAGCGAGTAGGAACAGCAGCAGCCAGATGAGGTTGTTCTTGAGCGCAGTGTAGAACGTCTGCGCATGAAATAACTCGACGTAGTTCGCGAGTCCGACGAACGACGGCTCGCTCATTCCGTCCCAGTTGAAAAAGCTCAGGCGGATGGTGGAGAGGATCGGCCACACCACGTAGATGGCCACCATCACGCAGGCCGGCGCGAGGAACAGAAAAGCGGCGCGCCGCTGCCGGCGCGCGGTGGGCGACGGACCGCGCCGCCGCGAACTGGCCGGCTTGCCGCCGCGCACGGCGCCGCCCGGCGTGGGCAAGCCCGGCCCGCCGGGTTCAGCGGGACCGCTCACAGTGTGACGGGTGACGGAATGCGACACGATCGTTCTCCTGTCGACCAGAGTTGGCGCTTTAGCGCCTTACTCTGGTCCCATGCAAAGCTATTGATGGAGTTAGCGCTTCAGCGCTAACTCCGATTCCATATAAAGCTCAATGCAACGGAAGGCGGCCTCGCGGCCGCCGCCGCTTACTTCTTGTAGATCCGCTTGCGCGTCTGCTCGAGTTGCGCCAGCACGTCGTCGAGCTTCGTGGGGTCGGAGATGAACTGCTGCATCCCCTTCATGCCTTCGTCGGCCATTTCCTTGGTCATGTCGCGATCATAGAACTGCGCAATCCCGCCCTTGGTGTTCGCAAGGATCTGGAAGCCGATCCTGGAGATCGGATCTTCCGGTTCCGGCGACTTGCTATTCGCCGACAGAGAGCCCAGACCGGTCGCCAGCTTCGCGCCGATTTCCGGCGTCTCGACGAACGCAAGGAACGTGTGCGCATCCGCCTTGTTCTTCGCCTTCGACGGAATATGCAGCGACTCCACCGGGCCGTCTTCAGCAGTCGGCACCTTTGCGTCGATGATCGGGAACTGGAAGTAACCCATTTCCGGCTTCACATTCGGCGGGAAACCGGCGGTGATGAACGTGCCCATCAGCATCATCGCGGCCTTGCCCTGGAACAGGAACGGCTGCACCGAATCGAGATCGTAGGAGAGCGAGTTGTCGATGAAATAGCCTGCATCGATCAATTGCTTCCACGTCGTGTAGACCTTCTTCACGCGCGGATCGGTGTACGGAATCTCGCCCGCCATCAGCTTCTGATGGAACGCATTGCCGTTCAAACGCAAGTCGAGATAGTCGAACCACCCCGCGAGTGTCCACGAATCGCGGCCTGCCACGGCGATCGGCGTGATGCCGGCGGCCTTCAGCTTCTTGCAGTCTTCGAGAAACTGATCCCAGGTTTTCGGCTCGCCGCTAATACCTGCCTTTTGGAACAGATCCTTGCGATAGAACATGCCCCACGAGTAGTACACGGTCGGCGCGGCGTACTGCTTGCCCTTATACGACGAAGCCTCTTTGGTCGATGCATACATCTCGTTCCAGCCGTTCTTCGCCCAGTCGCCGCTCAGGTCTTCGAACAGGCCGCGTTGCGCGTAATAGGCCATGCGTTCGCCGTCATGCCAGTTGACGATGTCGGGCGCGACGGTCGTCAGCCAGCCGGGCAATTGCACCTTGTACGCTTCTTCGTCGACGAACGACACTTTCACGTCGATGCCGGGATGCGCCTTCTTGAAGTCGTCGATCACCGACTGCCAGACGGCGCGCTGGCTCGCGCCCTTGAACGCGATATTGGCCGTGAGCGTGCCCGCCTGTGCCGTGCTGACGGCAGACGTCCCCACCGCCGCGGCGGCCAGCGCGAGTGCCAACAGAATCTTGCGTGGTTTCATTTTCATGTTGCCTGTCTCCTTGATTCCTTGATTTTGCGTCGTTGTGTTACTGCATGGAATTTCGTTGGACACTGCGTCGGTGCATCAGGTCGCTATCATGATCGATAGACGGCCACGCCCTGCGGTTCGATCGCGTGCGAACCGAACACGAAGGCGTCGTCGGCTACGCCGGTGAGCGTGTGCGTTTCGTCGCCGTAGTTGAACACGTAGGTCAGCGCGCCGCGACGGCTCACTCGCACGCTGTCGCCGAGCGGCATCGTTTCGAGCCCCGCTTCCTGTGCGATCCGCGCAAAAAGACGCACCGTGAGCGCGTCGTCGAACAGACTCGCGAGGTAATGGAACGCGCCGCCTTCCACATACGCGGGATGGCCGTCCGCGAATCGGGCCCGCACGTCGAGCGATTGCGCCGCATCGGTGTCGATGAAATCACGCCAGTGACGGGCGAAACCGTCTGCTTCGCCAGCACTTTCGCCGTCAGCGATCCGCACTGCTTCAGTCACGTTCGGCCGCATCGATTCGACCCGCCACACGCGCAACGGCAACACCGAAGTCAGCGCACCAGGCGGCAGGTTCGCCGGAATCTGCAAATCTTTGGTCTTCGAACCCGTGCGCGGCCCGAGCACGACCTGGGCACCCGAACTCGCCAGACGCTGCGCAAACGCCTCGGGCACGACCGGCAGCGGCGGCACGACGATCAGGCTGTAGCCGTCCAGCGGCGCGTCAACCGGCACGATATCCACGTCGAGCCCAAGCGCACGCAACGCCGAGTAATACTCGAAGGCGAAGCGCGGATAGTGAAAGTCCGCTCCCTGCGGGTGAATCTCGAACAGCCACTTCGCCTCGTAGTCGTAGACGAGCGCGACTTTCGAACGGACCGCGGCGTTGGCATCGGCATTCGCGGCGAGCACCGTGCGAATCTCGCCGGCAACTTGCGACGCTTCGTTGCCGCCCACGTCCAGCCGGTTGTCCGGCGTGTTCAAACCTGCATGCATCTGCTCCTGCGCAAACGGCGCCTGACGCCAGCGGAAATACGACACGCAGCCCGCGCCATGCGCGAACGCCTCCCAACTCCACAGCCGCACCATGCCCGGCAGCGGCGCCGGATTCCACAGCGCCCAGTTCACCGGACCCGGCTGCTGCTCCATCACCCAGAACGGCAGTTTCGACATGCCACGATAAACGTCGTGATTGAACGACGCGAAGTCCGGATGCCCGCTGCGCAGCCAACGCGCTTTCACTTCCGGTGCGAACCATTGCTCTTCGAGCGCGCCGAGCGGATAACTGTCCCACGTCGCCACGTCGAGATCGGCGGCGACCTTGTAGTGATCGAACTCGGTGAAGAGTTGCATGAAGTTGTGCGCGACCGGCCGCCCCGGCGAATGCGCGCGGATGATCTCGACCTGCATGCGGTTATAGCGCGCCACTTCGTCGGAGGCGAAACGCCGATAGTCGAGGCGATGCGAAGGGTGCGCTTCCGTCACGGTCGCTACCGGCGCGTCGATCTCGTCGAAGCTGCGGTACTCCATGCTCCAGAACACCGTGCCCCACGCGCGGTTCAACGCGTCGATGGTTTGATAGCGCGCTTTGAGCCACTCGCGAAAGCGCCCGACAGCCGCCGGCGAATAGCTGACCACCGTGTGATGGCAGCCGAACTCATTGTCGGTTTGCCAGTAAGCGACAGCCGGATGCTTACCGTAGCGCTCGGCCACCGCCGTGCAAATCTTCTGCGATGCGGCGAAATACGACGGCGACGAAAAGTCGTAATGACGCCGCGAGCCGAACGCGCGCGGACGGCCATCGGCGCCGACCGGCAGAATGTCGGGATGGCGGTCGATCAGCCACTTGGGCGGCGTCGCGGTCGGCGTGCACATCACCACTTGCAGGCCGGCCGCGCCGAGCACGTCGATCGAACGGTCGAGCCAGCCCCAATCGTATTCGCCCGGCGTGGGCTCAATGCGGCTCCAGGCAAATTCGGCGATCCGCACCTGCTCGATGCCGAGGGCTTTCATCCGGCGAGCGTCGTCTTGCCACATCGACTCCGGCCAGTGTTCCGGGTAATAACAGACTCCAAGGCGCATCCGAATGTCCTCTATGCGTAGTGTTCGACGGATTCGAGCGAAGCGGCGGCAAAGCCGTCTTCGGTAAATAAATGGCAGGCGGCACGGGGCACGCGCAAGCTCGCGCGCTCGCCGGGTGCGAGGCGCGTATTGCCCGGCGCTTTGGCGACCAGCGCGGCGCCGCCGGGCTGATCGAGGTGGACATAGCTGTGTTCGCCGAGTTGTTCGACGAGCGAGACGGTGCGTGTCAGCACGGCGTCGTCCGGCGCGACGGAAGACGGATCGACAAATTCCAGATGCTCAGGGCGCACGCCGAGCGTGACCGCTTGCGAGGTTTGCAGCCCCGCGCCGTTCACCGGCACGCGCACAGTCTCTTGCGTGTGATCGAGCGTGATGGTGACGCCTTGCGCATCCAGGGAAGCGACCCTTCCCGGCAAAAAGTTCATGCGCGGCGAACCGATGAACCCTGCGACAAAGCGGCTCTTCGGACGGTGGTACAACTCGAGCGGCGCGCCGATCTGCGCGATGCTGCCGTAACGCTCGGTGTCCTTGCCGGCATGCAGCAGCACGATCTTGTCGGCGAGCGTCATCGCCTCGATCTGGTCGTGCGTCACGTAAACCACGCTGGCTTTGGCAAACTGCTTGTGCAACCGCGCGATCTCGATGCGAGTCTGGCCGCGCAGCGTGGCGTCGAGATTGGAGAGCGGCTCGTCGAACAGAAATACACCCGGCTCGCGCACAATGGCGCGGCCGATCGCCACCCGCTGCCGCTGGCCGCCCGACAGCGCCTTGGGCTTTCGTTCGAGCAGCGCTTCCAGTTGCAGGATGCGCGCGGCTTCGCGCACTTTGCGGTCGATTTCATCCTTGGGGGTTTTTGCGAGCTTCAGCCCGAACGCCATGTTCTCGAACACACTCATGTGCGGAAACAGCGCGTAACTCTGGAACACCATCGCCACGCCGCGTTGCGCGGCCGGCACGTCGTTCATGAGTTTGCCGCCGATCGAGAGGTCGCCGTCCGTGAGGTCTTCGAGACCGGCAATCATGCGCAGCAAGGTCGACTTGCCGCAGCCGGACGGACCGAGAAACACGCAAAACTCGTTTTCGCCGATCTCGAGATCCACGTCGCGGATCACCGGCGCGCCCTCGCCATACGCCTTCTGCACGCCTCTTAACGAAATGCTCGCCATTGCATCGACTCCGTGATTTAATCGGCTCGAAGTCGGAGATTAAGCGCTTAATCAGCTTGGCCGAAAAAAATCGATCGCTTGGGATCGTTTGGGCCTTGCCTGTCTCCGAGATCGTTTTGTCTGTGCGACAGATGGTGCCGCGCCTTGGCGCGCGATGCAAATGTCGGGCAGTCGTCCCAAATAATGAAAACATCATGCCCACACTCAGCGAAGTCGCGCGTCATGCCGGCGTCACCCCGGCGACGGTATCCAACGTGCTGCGCAATCGCGGCCGGGTCGGCGCGACCACCCGGCAGCGCGTACTCGAGGCCGTCGAAGCGCTCGGCTACCGTCCGCATCTCGCCGCTCGCGCCCTCGCCGAAGGTCGCGCGCCAACGCTCGCGCTGATGGTGTCGAGCATCGCCAATCCGTTCTATCCGGAGTTCGCGCTCGCCGTCGAACGCGCCGCGCGCACGAGCGGCCATTTCGTGATCATCTGCAATACGAACGAAGATCCGCACACCGGCCGCGCGTATCTCGACCAGATCGCCGGCACGCTCTCCGAAGGCGTACTCGTGACGAACGCGAACCTCGATTTCGCCGATCTTCATACGACCGAATCGCGCGGCACGCCGGTCGTGCTGTGCATGTGGGAACGGCCTAAAGAGCCGCCGGGGTTGCCGTGCGTCGCGGTCGATTTCCGGCGTGCCGGCGAACTGGCGGGCGCGCATTTGCTGGAGCTCGGCCATCGGCGGATCGGCGCGATTGTGGGCAGCAAAGCGTCGGGCATTCATGCGGCCCGTTACGAAGGTTTCGTCGATGCACTGCGCGCCGGCGGCGCACCGAAAGGCCGTGTCAAACATGCGGCCGATACGATCCAGGGCGGCTACGAAGCGGCACGCGCGTTGCTCGAAAGCGATCCGAAGCTCACCGCGATCTTCGTCACCAACGACTTGCCCGCGCTCGGCGCGATGCACGCCGCCGCCGACCTCGGCCTGAACGTGCCAACGGACCTGTCCGTGATCGGCATTACCGACATTCAACTCGCGCGCGAATCGCGCCCCGCGTTGACGACGGTCGCCGTGCCAACGGTCGAAGTCGCGGGGCTTGCGGTATCGCTGCTGCGCGAGCTGATCGAGTCGTCGTACGGACAGGCGGGTCGCCCAACGACAAGCGTGCCGATGCGCATCGCCTCGCCGCCCGAACTGGTTGTGCGCGCATCCACGAGCGTGCCGCGTTCGCGCTGATGTGGCCGTAACAGCATCGCGGACGTTACGTAGCGAATCCTCGCCGCGCGCGCGCCGCCTTCCTCACACGCCGCCCGCAATCGCCCACCGCGCGTGCTTCCGCGGGCTGCGCACAGCATTCATCCAGCGATCCATGCAGTTGGCACGGTCCCTGCAATAACTCAGGGAAAGGCCGAGCGCCGCGACGACCCACAGGCCGTCCGCGCTCTCCAACCGGCCGGGCCAAGGCCGTAACACGCATGGATATTCGAATGATTGCCGATCTCTCGCTGGATGCCGACGTCGCCGAACAAACCCAACAAACCTTGGACGCCGACTCGAACTTCGCGCAGCGCCATCCCTTGCAAATTGCCGTGTGTCTGCGCCAACTGGTGGCCGGACAGGACTTCGTCACGGTCGAATTCGGTGGCCGGCAAATCGTCACGCAGATACTCGATGTCGACTCGCGCAATGCGCGCTTCGTCTTCGATGCCGGCAGCGTGGCCGATGACAACGATGCATTGCCATCTGCCCGGCAATTGACGTTCCGCAGCCTGCCCGGCGGCATTCGCACCGAGTTCACGACATTCGATGCCACGCCGACTCTGTTCGATGGACTGCCGGCTTTCGAAGCGCCCTTGCCGACCTTGCTCCACTACGTTCAACGCCGCGAATTCTTCCGCGTGCAAACGCCCGTGCTCGACCCGTACATCGCCAGCGGCCGGTATGCGGATGGCGGTTCGTTCCGCCTGGAGTTGCTGGACCTGTCGCTGGGCGGCATCGCGTTGAAGACCGCCGACGAACGCTTCGGCTCGCTCGAACGCGGCACGATACTGCGCGACGTCGCATTGCAACTCGGCGGCTTCGGCATGCTGCGACTCGATCTGGAAGTCGTCGCGCCCCGGCAGGTGAGCACGGCGAAGGGCGATCGACGCTTTGTGATCGGTTGCAAGTTCGTCGCGACGCCGGGCCCTGCCGAGCGCACCTTGCAACGCGTGGTCACGCAACTCGAAACGAGGCGGCAAGCGCTCACGCCGCGCCGTTGAGCCGATTGGTCACGGACATCGTGATAACCGCGATGTCCGCACACTTCAGGGTCCGCTGAATACCCTCGCGACGCTAAACATTTAGCGTCGGGAAAACATCAATAAGCTTTCAATATGCCTTCATTCGAGCCAGGACTTTCCCCAAGCCCGACCGCTCGATCCCGCACCGCACTAATCCGTCAAATCCCTGCCACATAAGGCGCTCAGCCCGCCGTCAGCTTTCCGTGCGCAAACTTTCATGCCGATGATTTCCTTGACGCGAGTCGACGCGCCTGCTGTACTAAATCAACCAAAGTGATTTAGGCGGCACGAAGCGACAGGACTACAAGCCGTTTCGAACCGCCTTCATCTCGCGGCAGATCGCAAACCAGGTTGCCAGCACGCAGCGTTCGCGCAGGCAACCGCCAGTACCACAACGTCGTTGCCAAAAACCGGAGGAGCGTCCCATGAATCTGAATTCCCGCAGGCTTCCTGTCGCCAGGAAAATCGTGTCGATGTGCGTCGCCGCATCGGCGGTATGGTGTGCGAGCGCGAGCCAGGCGGCTGACCAGCCTGTCGTCGGCCTCATCACCAAGACCGACACCAACCCGTTCTTCGTGAAGATGAAACAGGGCGCCGAAGCGGCTGCCTCGAAAGACGGCGCGAAGCTGATCACCGCGGCCGGCAAGTTCGACGGCGACAACGCGAGCCAGGTCACCGCCATCGAAAACATGATGACGGCCGGCGCGAAGGCGATTCTGATCACGCCGAGCGACACCAAGGCGATCGTGCCGAGCATCAAGAAAGCGCGCGCCGCCGGCGTGATGGTCGTCGCGCTCGACACACCCACCGATCCGCAAGACGCCACCGACGCCCTCTTCGCCACCGACAACTTCAAGGCCGGCGTGCTGATCGGCAAGTACGCGAAAGCCGCGCTCAACGGCAAGCCCGCGAAGATCGCCACGCTCGATCTCGCGCCCGGCGTCTCGGTCGGCGTGCTGCGTCATAACGGCTTCCTGGAAGGCTTCGGCGTGAAGGAAGGCGATCCGTCAGTGGTGTGCAGCCAGGACACCCGTGGCGATCAGGCCAAGGGCCAGACGGCGATGGAAAACTGCCTGCAGAAGTCGCCCGACATCAACGTGGTCTACACCATCAACGAACCGGCGGCCGCCGGCGCTTACCGCGCGCTGAAAGCTGCGGGCAAGGACAAGAGCGTGATGATCGTCTCGATCGACGGCGGCTGTGAAGGCGTGCGCAACGTCAAGGCCGGCGCCATCGCCGCGACCTCGCAGCAGTATCCGCTGAAGATGGCCTCGCTCGGCGTGACGGCCGGCGTCGAGTACGCGAAGACCGGCAAGAAAGTCTCCGGCTATCAGGACACCGGCGTGACGCTGATTACCGACAAGCCGATGGCCGGCATCGACAGCAAGGACACCAAGTTCGGCCTCGACAACTGCTGGGGCAACAAGTAACGCGCACTGAATAGGGCGGCCCGATTCGCCGGGCCGTCATCGGATTTGCCGCGTGGCCCGAGCGCCACGCTTCTGCATCGAGGTCATCCATCATGTCGACTCCTTCCGCGCCCGCCGGTCACTCACGCTCGTTCGCCGAGCGCATGCCATCGCTTGCCGAGGTCGGGCCACTCATCGCACTGGTACTGGCTTGCGGCTTCTTCATTTCGCAGAGCAGCCGCTTCCTGTCGTTCCAGAATCTCTCGCTGATCCTGCAGCAAACCATGGTGGTCGCGGTCATCGCGATCGGCCAGACGCTGATCGTGCTGACCGGCGGCATCGATCTGTCGTGCGGCATGGTGATGGCGTTCGGCTCGATCATCATGACCAAATTCGCGGTCACGCTAGGTGTACCGCCGGTGCTCGCGATTCTCTGCGGGGTTGGCGCGAGTGCGCTGTTCGGCGCGCTCAACGGCGTGCTGATCACGCGCATCAAATTGCCGGCCTTCATCGTTACGTTGGGCACGTTGAATATCGCGTTCGCTCTCACGCAGATCTATTCGAACGCCGAGAGCGTGTCAAACCTGCCGGACGCGATCATGTTCCTGGGTAACACCTTCAAGCTCGGCCCTGCTGATGTCACGTACGGCACCGTGCTCACTTTGCTGATGTATCTGGCCACGTGGTTCGTATTGCGCGACACGGTGCCAGGCCGGCATCTCTACGCGCTCGGCAATAACCCCGAGGCCGCGCGCCTGATGGGCCTGTCGTCGCAGAAAATATTGCTGACCGTGTATTCGCTGGCCGGCGCGATCTACGGCGTCGCCGCACTGCTGTCCGTCTCGCGAACCGGCGTGGGCGATCCGCAGGCGGGGCAAACCGAGAATCTCGACAGCATTACCGCGGTCGTGCTCGGTGGCACAAGTCTGTTCGGCGGACGCGGCTCGATTTCCGGCACGCTGCTCGGCGCGTTGATCGTGGGCGTGTTTCGCAACGGCCTGACATTGATCGGCGTCTCTTCGGTCTACCAGGTGTTGATCACCGGCATGCTGGTGATTCTCGCGGTGGCCGCGGACAAACTTTCCCATCGTCGCGGTTGAACAGTCAGAGGACTCCGTCATGTCTACCCCTACTTCCGCTTCTTCCGCGATGCCCGTTCTGCAGGCGCGCGGACTCATCAAACGCTACGGTAACGTGACCGCGCTCGACGGTTGCGACTTCGAAGTGATGCCCGGCGAGATCATGGCCGTGATCGGCGATAACGGCGCGGGAAAGTCGTCGTTGATCAAGGCCCTTTCCGGCGCCACGGTGCCGGACGAAGGCGAGATTCTTCTCGACGGCAAACCGGTCAAATTCCGCAGCCCGCTCGATGCCCGCGCGCAAGGCATCGAGACGGTATATCAAGAACTTGCCGTGGCGCCGGCCATGAGCATCGCCGAAAACCTGTTCCTTGCGCGCGAACTGCTGAAACCCGGCTGGCGCGGCTCGATCTTCAAGATGATCGACAAGCGCCGCATGCTGGACGAAGCGACCGCGCATATGAAGGACTTGCAAATCGGCATCCGCTCGATGCGCCAGGCCGTCGAAACACTTTCGGGCGGCCAACGTCAGGGCGTGGCCGTGGCGCGCAGCGCGGCGTTCGCGCGGCATGTGGTGATTCTCGACGAGCCGACCGCCGCGCTCGGCGTGAAGGAAGGCAACATGGTGCTGGAACTGATCCGGCGCGTGCGCGATCGCGGGCTGCCGGTGATCCTCATCAGCCACAACATGCCGCACGTGTTCGAGATCGCGGACCGGATTCATATCCAGCGGCTCGGCCGGCGCGCGGCGCTCGTGAACCGGGCGGACATCCACATGTCGGAGGCGGTGGCGATCATGACCGGCGCAAAGGAAGCAGACGTCAAGGCGATTGCATGATGCGCGCATCCTGCTGAGCGGGCGCCCGCCATGGAAACCACCGGCACCCGCTCGCCCCTCAAACGCACGGTCGGCTCGAATCAGGTCGGCATGCGGCAGTTCAACGAGCGCATCGTGTTGCAAGCGATCCGCTTGCATGGGCCGCTGCCGAAAGCCGACGTGGGCCGCCTCACGCGTCTTTCGATGCAGACCGTGTCGATGATCGTCGAGCGTCTCATCGAAGACGGCCTGCTCGAAAAGCAGGCTCGCGTGCGCGGCAGGATCGGCCAGCCGTCGGTGCCGATCGCGTTGCGCGCGCAGGGCGCGTACACCATCGGCATCAAGGTGGGACGCCGCAGTCTCGACGTTCTGGCGATGGATTTTGCCGGCCACGTGGTGCACCGCGATGTCTTCGACTACGCGTATCCCGATCCACGCACGCTGTTTCCCGCGCTCGAAAACAAACTCGCGCGCGTGAATCAGACACTCGGCGCGAAGGCCAGCCAGGTGGTCGGCGTGGGCGTCGCGGCGCCTTTATGGCTCGGCGGCTGGCGAGACTTTCTCGGCGCGCCGCCCGACGCGCTGGAAGCGTGGAACGAGATCGATCTGCGCTCGCGCATCGGCACCATGACGGGCCTGCCCGTCGAGTTTGCGAAAGACACCACGGCCGCCTGCGCCGCCGAACTCGTGATGGGCCAGGGGCGCGGCATCCACAATTTTCTGTATCTGTTCGTCGGCACGTTTATCGGCGGCGGGCTCGTGATCGACGGCCGTCTGCATGGTGGGCCGCACGACAACGCGGGTGCGGTCGGCTCGATTCCGTTGCGTGAAGGCGGCGCGCGCAAGCCCGCGCGCCAGCTGCTGCACGCTGCGTCGGGCTTCGTGCTCGAAAAGCTGTTGACCGATGCGGGCGCGCCGGCTGCGGCCGCGCACGATCATCGCGCACTGTCGCCCGAACTGTGGCGGCACACCGAGCAATGGCTCGACAGCGCGTGCCCCGCGATCGCCACTGCGTTGACCAATGCAGCCGCCCTGCTCGATCTCGACGCGATCGTGATCGACGGCGAACTCGACCGGCAACTGTTGCGCGAAATCATTCGCCGCACCGAGCGCGTGCTCGATCGCTTCGAATGGGAAGGCATGGTGCGTCCGCAATTACTGGAAGGCGCGATCGGCGCCGATGCGCGCGCGATGGGCGGCGCGATTCTGCCGCTCTATGCGCATTTCGCGCCGGTGCATGAGCTGTTCCTGAAGCCGGCGGCGGAGACGGTTTATTAGGCGCTGCCGGTGTGATGCATCTGCGTCGACACCGGCACGCTGCGCCCGATGCTCATTGCGCGGCAACCTTCGTAACCGAAGCCGTCTTCACAGGCGTCTCATTCAGCAACGGCTGCAAGACCGGCGCCAAAGACTTCAGCAATTGCACCGACAGCGCGCTCGTGAATTCGTAATGCGCGGCATACGGTTCATGCACCCACGCAGTCAAGGTGCCGTAGAACCGGTCGCCCATCGCGAACACAAAGGTCGCGCTACGGTTCACCTTGCGCGACTCGATCAGCCGCGCGCCCTTGGCAAACACATTGAAGCGCTGATCGCCGGTACCGGTCTTGCCGTACACCTCGAGCGTCTGGCCATCGGGGAACGTCATGCCTTGCGCGAGACGCTTCGCCGTGCCGCCGGTCACGACATCGCGCAACAACACTTTCACCGTGCTCGCGATTTCCGGCGACAACTGCGGCTCGGGCGCCACCGCCGCGCGTTTGAAATGCGTTTCGTACGGAGTGTCTTTCGCGAAGTCGAGTTGCGTGAGGCTTTCCGTCGGCACCTTGTTGCCGTTATTGGCGATCACGCCGATCAGTTGCGCGAGCGCGGCCGGCCGGTCGCCCGACGCGCCGATTGCCGCGGCATACGAAGGCGTAAGCGTCGCGAACGGATAGCCGAGCGCCTGCCATGATTTGCCGATGGCGTCGTAGGCACGCAGTTCGACCATGCGTTTGATGCGGCGGTCTTGCGTCGCGTGATAGCGCGTCTTGAAGAGCCACGAATAAGTCGACAGACGTACCTCGCGGCTCGCGCTCTGGATCTGTTCGAGCGTCGCGTCGGGATGCTCGCGCAAATAGTTGAGCGTCCACAGTTCCAGCGGATGCACGCTCGAAATATATCCGCGATCGTTCAGATTGAAGCGGTCGATCGCGTATTTGGCGTACAGGTTAGCCAGGTCTTCGTCGTCGAGCACGGAGGCGGCCGGCGTATTCTTCAGTGCCGCGCGCATCTTGACGTTGAACCACGCATTCGACTCGTCCGGCGCGACGCTGCGCAACACCGTCGCTACCTTGGGCGGCGATTTGCGCACGCCGAGCAGCAGCAGCGACAAGGCCTGATCGGGTGTCTTGCCGTGATACTTCGTGTAGAAACGGTTCATGTACACGCGGCTTTCCTGATCGGCGAAGCGCGTCAGATACATCTTGCGCATCTCGGGATCACCCAGCCATTGCGCCGACGGCCCGGTGGTCTGCACCATTTCGTAGTGGACGATGTCGCGCATCAACCGCACGAACACCAGATTCACCGAATGCTGAAACGCGCGATGCACGGTCAGGATGCGGCTGTTGTCGTCGGATTCGAAATTGTTGAAGGTCTGCGCGCCGCCGCCCGTGTAGAACGTCTCGCCGGGACTGGCCGAGTATTTTCGCTCCACGGCCGTGTCGAGCATGGCTTGCAGCGAACGGTCCGAGGTGTGCGCGAAATAATCGAGCGACCAGCGCGTGAGCTGATCGTTCGGATCGTACTTCACGGCTTTCAGTTCCGCTGTGCTCAGCGGTGCATAACGCTTGTGCAGGTCGGAGACGATCTGCAAATACGTCACCACGGTACGCAGTTTCGCCGTCGAACCGAGATTCAGGCGCGCGCCGGAGTTGATGTCGAACGGCTGGTTGACGCTGTCGGTTTGCACCCGCACGAGGTTGGCGCCGTCGCGCCGCTCGAACAGCGTGAAGCTATAGGCGATCCTCGAAGGATCGTCCGACGCGCGCAGCATTTCGAAGCCGACCAGACCCGCGGCTTTCGCGCCGTCGCGCGTGGCGGCAGCGGCGAGCCGGTCGCTCACGGCTTGCTGAACGGCGTTGTTGAGCGTGCCCTTCGCCTGCAGATCGAGGCGGTCGAGTTCGTAGAAGCTCGGAATGTTGAGCGCGGCCAGAAGATGCGAGCGCATGGACGTCACCGCCTTGCGCGACACGAAGGAATCGGCACTGGCGGTTTTGACGGGCGCGCGCTGCAAATCGACCACCGCGGAGAGCGCGGCGTCGCGCAACGGGACCGACACAATGCCGCCGTTCGCGAGCAGCCGCAGATAACTGTCGGTCAGCCGCTCGAGTTCCTTGTAGCCGTGATGCAGGAAATACGACGGCGCACGTTGCGCGATCATCAACGAAAGCACCTGCCGGAATGCGATGCCCTGCTCCGGCAGATTCTGTTCGGTCGACGGAGCGATCAGGACGCGGTTGACGTCGTCGAAGTCGCGGCCATACCAGGCGGCGAGACCGTCGCCAATACCGTTGATTTCGCCGATGCCCGGCTGCGCGGCCAGCGGCACCGAGTTGAGATAGTGGACCACGATCTGCTGGCGCGCCGGCATGGTTTGCGGGCCATTCAGATAAGCGCGCACCGAAGCCGAGGCGATCTGCCGCAATTTCTCCGGCGGTGTCGCCGTGCGGCCGCCCGCGGAGTGGCGGAATTTTTCGATCTGCGTGGCGAGCGTACTACCGCCGGGCTGCGACTGATGGTGATTGAACACGCGCACGCCCTGATCGGCCAACGCGCGGCTAAAGCGTCCCCAGTCGATGGCGGGATTGCGGTTCGGCTGGTTCGGATCGAGCAGATAGCGGTCCTCGATAAACAGCAGCGAATTCACGACCAGCGGCGGAATCGCATCGAAGTCGTCGTACACGCGGCCGGGAAACTGCGCGGCGAACAGCGGCGCGCCGGTGCCGTCGAAGAGTTGCAGGCCCGCACGATCTTTTTCTTCGTACGGCAGAAAGAGGCCGTTATCCGCCAGCGACAGCATCCGCTCGGAATCGCGCGCCTGTGCGGTGATTTCAAAGCCGCGTTGCAGCAGACGCTGCTGGATCGACGGCAGCAACGCGTAGCCCAGACGGCTGTCGTAAGGGCCTTTGTCGGCTTCGGGAAAACGGATGGAATGACTAGGACCGTCGGCGACGGAGAAACCCACGTCGCGAGCCAATTCGGAGAGATAGTGCGCCTGCAATCGCGAGGTTTCGATCTCGTTCTGGCAAAAGCGTGCCGCCAATGCCAGCGCGAGCAAAAATGCCGCGACCAGCGCCCATTTGAACCATTTGCGCACAGACGCCACGCCTGTTGCGCGAAACGGTAACCGAACCAGCGGCCGATTCATGCTGCTCTCCCCGAGCGGACGCCGGTTTCTTCTGGCCCGGCGCACCTTCAAAGCAGTGTAGCGCGGAACACGAAGCTGCGATCCGTTCGGATTTACCCGAGAGTGTCGCGGCTACAACACCCGTTTCCGAAGCATGGCGCGGCGTGAATCGCCATGCGATATTCAGCGTCTTTCCTGTGATGAAAAGCCGCCGCTTCAGGCGGTTTTTTGCTTTCTCGCCGGGTGTTCCGACAACCGCCCTTGCGCCGGTTCAATCGGCTGCGCGCACAGCAATTCGATGAACTGTTCCGCCGGCGGCGACAACACACCGCCTTTGCGCGTGACGATGCCAAAAGTCTGCGAAGGCGACTTGAGCTTGACCGGCACGAGGCGCAGCATCTTTTGCTGGACGAATAAGGCGGCGATCGCCGTGGGCAACAGCGAAACCAGCTCGTGACTGCTTTGCAGAAGCGCCACCGTCACGAACGTCGAGGCCGTGGAAACCGGGTTATCCGGCATTTGCAGACCGGCCAGATCCATCTCGCGTTCGAGCAGCGCGTGCAGCGGCATATGCGATGGATACATGACCCAGCGGTGGCCCGCCAGATCGCGCAGTTTCACCTCTTTCTTCGGCAACGGCGGATGGCCGTAGCCGACCACCACCGAGAGCGGTTCATCGCCGAGCGGACGATAGTGATATTTCGACGGATCGGCCGCCACCGTCGCGCGGCCGATCACCAGATCGAGCCGGCCCTCGTCGAGTTGCTGCAGCATGCGCGCGCTGGTGTCTTCCACCACTTCGATGGAAAGACCCGGTTGCGCGGCATGCAGCTGATTCAGCGCCGGCACGACGCACTCGGGAATCGCGCCCATGATCGCGCCGATCGCGAGCCGCCCGCCGCGCCCTGAACGTATCTCGGCGACGTCCTGGCAGAGCGCGGTGAGATCGGTCGTCATGAGGCGCGCGTAGCGGATCACGCAATGGCCGAGCTGGTTCGGGATCATGCCGCTTTTCGAGCGCTCGAAGAGCGGTGCCTCGAGCATCGACTCCAGTTCCTGCAAGGCCTTGCTCGCGGCCGACTGCGTCATGGACATCGCGCCGGCGGCTTTGTGCAGCGACTTCAGGTCGTCGAGGGCGATCAGCAATTGGAGTTGCTTCATGCGCAGCTTCGACAGCAGGACGTTGAGGGTGTCTTTCATGGCGGATCGGATTGCAGCGCAGGTGAGTCGCAAAAGCGATCACAAGATGGAAACAATTCAATATACCTGCCGTGTTCAGCGCCGTATAGTCGCTGAGTTGCATGGGACCGGAGTAAGCGCGAAAGCCAACTCTAATCGACATGCCGACATGCCGACATTCCAACGCCAACGAGACACCCATCACCATGACGCAGTCATCTCATCCTGCCGCAATGCGCGGCGTGTTCCCCGTCGCGCCGACCATCTTCGACGACGCCGGCCGGCTCGATCTCGAAGGCCAGAAACGCTGCATCGACTTCATGATCGACGCGGGTTCGAACGGGCTGTGCATTCTGGCGAACTTCTCCGAGCAGTTCGCGCTCTCCGATGACGAGCGCAACACGCTCATGCACGTCGTTCTCGAACACGTCGCGGGCCGCGTGCCGGTGATCGTGACGACCACGCATTTCAGCTCGTACCAGTGTGCCGAGCGCAGCCGCAGCGCGCAGGCCGCGGGCGCCGCCATGGTGATGGTTATGCCGCCGTATCACGGCGCGACCATCCGCATCGGCGAACGTGGCATCTACGAGTTCTACCGCACGGTGTCCGACGCGATTGGCATCCCGATCATGATTCAGGACGCGCCGGTCAGCGGCACGCCGTTGTCCGCGCCGTTTCTCGCCCGCATGGCGCGCGAGATCGACAACGTGTCGTACTTCAAGATCGAAGTGCCGCAAGCGGCGAACAAGCTGCGCGAGCTCATCGAACTGGGCGGCGACGCAATCGTGGGTCCGTGGGACGGCGAAGAGGCGATCACGCTGATGGCCGATCTGGATGCGGGCGCAACCGGTTCGATGACAGGTGGCGGCTACGCCGACGGCATCCGTCTGATCGTCGATGCCTACGCGGCCGGCGACACCGAGGCTGCCGCCGCGCACTATCAACAGTGGCTGCCGCTGATCAATTACGAAAATCGCCAGGGCGGCCTCGCATCGTGCAAGGCGCTGATGAAGGAAGGCGGCGTGATCCGCTCGGACGCGGTGCGCCATCCGTTGCCGCAAATGCATCCGGCCACGCGCGAAGGATTGTTGAAGGTTGCGCGGCGGCTCGATCCCCTGGTGCTGCGCTGGGGTCGTTAAAGCTCGCCTCGAAGCAGCCAGGCGCAAATTGAGGCGGCAAATACCGCACGAACGCATTAGCCCATCCCGGTCCGGGTAGTTGCCGACGAATCGTCAACCGCCCGGACCTGGTCTCAGGAATGAGCCGCGCACCCCTCACTTCGTTACACCGCCCGCGACGCCTTATTTCCTGCGGCATCGTCTGGCTCCGTTGCCGGCCTGTGGTTTTCGTCAGGCTAGCGCAACGGCCCTGCTCCCACTCACACGCACCCCGTGTCCGGACCGTCCTGCAAGCGCCACGTAGCGCGCCCTATCGTCGAGGCGCAAGCACCCGCAACGACTGGCTCTGCAGCCACATACGCAAACCGCTTCCCAATGGATGCAGGCCGACGAAAAAAAACCACATACAAGCTGGCGGCGAAGTTGAGTAACATAGGCGCGCAAGCTCACCCTAACTGCCTCCATGACCGCCAATCCTCGAGAACTGACGCCGGAAACGCTCGCCGAACTGCTCGAACGTGTCGCCAAACAAGATGGCGCAGCGTTGCGCGAGCTTTATGATCTCGCCGCCCCGAAACTGTTTGGCCTCGCGCTCCGTATATTGAGCAGGCACGAGTGGGCCGAAGAAGTTTTGCAGGACAGCTTCGTCAATATCTGGCGCTTCGCCGGCGACTATCGCCGCGCATTGTCCGCCCCGATGACGTGGATGTCGGCGATCGTCCGCAACCGTGCTCTCGATCACCTGCGGCGGGTCAACACGCAGGAAACGGAATGGAGCGATGCGTTGGACGATCTCGTGGCGACCGGCGACCCGGATCCCGAAGCGCTGAGCGCGGTCAGCCTGCAGGCGCGTTTGCTGGCCGGCTGCATGCAGCAGCTCGAACCCGCGCAACGCCAGGCGGTTGCCCTCGCGTATCTGCGCGATCAGAGCCATAGCGAGATCGCCGAAGTGCTGAGCGTGCCGCTCGGCACTATCAAGTCGTGGATCCGGCGCGGCCTTGCCAAGTTGAAGACCTGCCTGGGAGGCGAGTGATGAATCTGCATCGCTACCCTCACCTCGTCGATCTGCTGGCCGCCGAGTATGTCCTCGGCACGCTGCGTGGCAGTGCGCGGCGCCGCTTCGAACGCTACGCGGACCATGACGCGACGATCCGCAAAGCCGTCGAGCAATGGCAGCGGCGCATCTCGCCGATGGCCGAACTCGCCGAACCTCGCATGCCGCCGGCCGCCGTCTGGGAAGCCATCGAACGGCGACTCGGCCTCACGGCCACGCGCGAGGCAGCGCGTCCTCGCACCGTGGTGGAAACACCCGCGCGGCCATCGCGCAGCATCTTCGAAAACCTGGCGTTCTGGCGCGGCTGGGCGCTCGGCGTCACGGGCCTCGCAGCGGTTGCCGTGGTGGTCGCCGTGCGCTCGCTGTTGCCGTCCGCCACGCCGCCTGTCACGGCGCCGACCGTTGCTCAGCAACCCGAAACGGCCGTGTCGCATGTCGCCGTGCTGAACAACAAGGACGCGCATCCGGTCATGCTGGTCGCGTGGGACGAGGCGCATTCGACCATGTCGGTGCATCCGCTCGGCAAGGTCGAGCTGCCCGCCGGCCGGGCGATGGAGCTGTGGGGCATTCCGGCGAGCGGCCATCCGGTCTCGCTCGGCATGCTGCCGGACAGCGCGAACGGCAAGGTCACGGCCGGCCAGCAGAAGCCGGAGAATTACGCGGCGCTGGCCGTGTCGATCGAAGCGCCGGGCGGCTCGCCCGATCACAACGCACCGAGCGGTCCGGTGGTGTTCACCGGCAAGCTGTTGCCGGTGTCTTAGGCGTTGCATGATTAGCCGGAGAAGGCCGGCATTTCGCTCGACGCGAATGCCGGCCTTGTTTTTATGCGCGCATGGACGTCCCTTTCGCGCCACGGCTGGACGCGAGCGCGCGATTGCCGCTACCCTAGCCGTATGCAAAGCTTTTACGAAGCCACTGTCACCCGTTCTTCCGCCTATGCGCCGCTGGCTGGCCGGCGTGCCGTCAATGTCTGCGTCATTGGCGGCGGCCTGGCGGGATTGTCCACCGCATTGGGACTCGCCGAACGAGGCGTCGCGGACGTCACCGTGCTCGAAGCCCGGCAAGTGGGCTTCGGCGCGTCCGGCCGCAACGGCGGGTTCGTGTTCGGCGGCTATAGCCTCGATTGCGCCGATCTGCTCAAAACTCTCGGCGCCGTGCGCGCTCGCGAACTCTATACGCTGACCACCGACGCAGTCGATCTGATGCGCAAGCGCATCGCGCGCTATCACATCGACTGCGACGCAACCGACGCCGGCGTGATCCTCGCCAACTGGTTCGACGAACCGGCTCGGCTGGAATCGCAGCGGCGTCTGATGCGCGATTCGTTCGGCGTCGAGTGGGAACCGGTGGCGGCGCAGCAGCTTGCTTCGCAGCTGAAAACGCGCCGTTATCACGGTGGTCTGTTCGAGCGCAACGCGTTCCACTTTCACCCGTTGAAGTATGTGCTCGGCGTGGCCGACGCGGCGACGCATGCCGGCGTGCAGATCCACGAGGATTCGCCGGTCGTGCGTCTCGAGCGCGAGGGCGCCGGCTTCGTGGTGCACACGCAGCACGGCGCGCTCGACGCGCAACACGTCGTGATGGCGGGCGGCGGTTATGCGCGCCGCGTCTATCCGCGGGTCGAACGCGCGGTGCTGCCGATCGCCACCTACGTGATGGCGACCGAACCGCTCGGCACGCGTCTGCAAGATGCGATCGACACGCGCGCCGCCATCTACGACACTCGCTTCGCCTTCGACTATTACCGCCCGCTACCCGACACGCGCATTCTGTGGGGCGGCCGCATCTCGGTACGCGACCGCGAACCCGAGGTGATCGCGCGCCTGTTGCGGCGCGATCTGCTGAAGGTCTATCCGCAGTTGCACGACGTGCGGATCGACTATGCGTGGGGCGGCCTGATGAGCTACGCGCGGCACAAGATGCCGCAGATCGGCCGCAGCGCGGATGGCGTCTGGTACGCGGTCGGCTTCGGTGGACACGGCATGGCGCCGACCACCGTTTCCGGCGAACTGCTGGCGGCCGCGATTGCCGGTGAGCGTCCGGTGCCCGAGGCGTTTGCATCGTTCGGCCTGACGCCCGCTTACGGCGCGCTCGGCCTCGCCGCCGCGCAACTGACTTACACCGCCATGCAGACGCGCGACGCGCTCGCCGCGCGTCGCCGGCCTGCCGTTTGACCTCGGCCAACACGTCGCCGCTCATGCCCGCGCGCCGGCTAAAAGGCCAATTTCGCCATGCTAGAATGCCCCGTCACTGCCGCTCGAATACACAATGAAAAAGGGAAGCAAGGCCGCCGAGCCTGATACCAACGGCATCCCGTCCGACAGTCCGCGTACCGACGCCCGGCGCAAGTACGATCCCGAACAGACGAAGCGCAACATCCTCGACGTCGCGACCCAGGAGTTCTCCGCGATGGGACTGACGGGCGCGCGCGTCGACGCGATCGCGGAGCGCACGAACACCACCAAGCGCATGCTGTACTACTACTTCGGCAGCAAGGAAGGGTTGTACCAGGCGGTGCTGGAAAAGGTGTATGGAGACATTCGCGCGCTAGAACAGGATCTGCACGTCAGCGAACTCGATCCGATCGAGGGCATGCGTGCGCTCGTCGAGTTTACGTTCGACTATCACGACCGTCAGCGCGATTTCGTACGGCTCGTCACCATCGAAAATATTCACGGCGCCAAGTACGTCGAGCAGGTCAAGACGTTCAAAGGCCGCAACGTCACCGTGATTCATACGATCGAGGATCTACTCTCGCGCGGCATCGCGGCTGGACAGTTCCGCAGCGATATCGATCCGATCGATCTGCACTTGCTGATCAGTTCGCTGTGCTTTCACCGTGTGGGTAATCGCCATACGTTCGGGACGGCGTTCGGCCGCGATCCGTCGCATCCGCGTTTGCGGGCGCGGCATCGCGCCATGATCGTCGATGCCGTGCTGCGGTTCGTGCGCAAGGACGATTGAGGAAAGCGGGCCTCAAGTAAAAACGGGACGCGCCGCGTCCCGTTTTTTTCGTCTGGCTTCAGGCAGCCGCTTAATCCACCAGCACGATCCGCTTGATATCGCCGACGATGAAGATGTACGACAGTGCCCCGATTAGCGCGATCGCGCCGATGAACACCAGCGCGCCGACGAACGAACCGGTTGCCGCGACGATGAAGCCCACCACCAGCGGCGTCACGATACCGGCCAAGTTTGCCGCGAAGTTGAAGATGCCGCCGGTCACGCCGAGCAGGCCGTCCGGCGCGATGTCCGACACCAGCGTCCAGCCCAGCGCGGCCATGCCTTGCGCGAAAAACGCCACCGACAGGATTGCGATCACCGCCACGTTGCTCTCCACATAGTTGGCGAGAATGATGGTCGACGCGAGCAGCAGGCCGGCAATGATCGGCAGCTTGCGCGCCACGTTCGGCGACTTGCCGCGGCGCAGCAGCCAATCGGAAAAGAAGCCGCCGAACATCACGCCGATCGAGGCGGCAATGAACGGCATGATCGCGAAGAAGCCGATCTTCAGCCAGGCCATATGGCGTTCGGTAGCGAGATACGTCGGGAACCAGGTGAGGAAGAACACGAGCGTCGAGTTGCCGGCGAACTGGCCGAGGCAAATGCCCGTCAGTTGACGATGCTTGAGCAGGCGTCCGATGGTGCGCCATTCGAAGCCGCCGCTTTTTGCCGATGCCGCCGCTGCCGCGCCCGTGCCGCCCGCCGAATCGGCATCCTTCTTGCGATGCGTGAGACCGCCGCCCGCTTCGATATAGTCGAGCTCCGCCTGATTCGCCGACGGATGATCATGCGGTTCGCGATAGAACATCCACCAGATCCCGCCGAACACGATGCCCACGCCGCCCACCACGTAGAACAGCGAACGCCAGCCGAACGCGCCCATCAGCATGAACAGGAACGGGCTGAAAAAAGCGAGGCCGATGTATTCGCCGACCGTGTACGTGCCGGTCGCCATCGCGCGTTCGCTTTGCGGGAACCACGTGGCGACCACGCGGCTATTGGTCGGAAAGCACGGCGCTTCGGAAACGCCCAGGCCGAGGCGGAACGCGAACAGCGCGCCGATCCCGTGCACCAGCCCTTGCGCCAGCGTGCACAGCGACCACAAGGTCATCGACAGGAAATACGTGAGCTTGCTGCCGAAGCGGTCGAGAAACAGGCCGCCCGGAATTTGCGAGGCTACATAGCTCCACGAAAACACGGAGAACAGCAGCCCCATCAACGCGGCGTTGATGCCGAGCTCCTTGGTCAATTGCGGCGCGGCGATGCCGAGCACCGTGCGGTCTAAATAATTGATCATCGTCCCGACCGCGAGCAGCGCCAGAATCTGATAACGCGCTTTGGAGCGGCGCGCGGTGCTCGCCGTCACACCTTGCGGCGTGGCGGCGTCGGCGGGACTGGATTGAATCGGTTGCTGCATGGGTTTCTTGTCTCCTCGATCTTCTCGTTACCGGTCGGCACGCTGCCGGTTAGCGTTGCAACAACGACTGAAAGTGGGTGTAGACGCGCTCGGCGTCCGGTTCGAGACCGGTGAAAATGCGCATGGCGTCGACCGCCTGATACACCGCCATGCCGCCACCGCTCAGCGTGCGGCAGCCGAGCGCTTCGGCCGCCTGCAGCAACGCGGTGCGAATCGGGAAATAGACGATGTCCGCGACCCACAGATCGCGGTGCAGCAATTCGACCGGCAACGGCAAGCCGGGCAATTTCGCCATGCCGGTGGGCGTAGCGTGAATCAGGCCATTGGCGGCCGCGAGCGATTCGGCGAGCGAACTGCCGGCGCCGACGGCGGCGGCGGGAAAACGCTTCTGCAATTCGTCGGCGAGCGACGCGGCGCGCGTGGCGTCCACGTCGAAAAGCGTCAGCGATTTCGCGCCCATGTTCAGAGCGGCGTGCGCGACTGCTGCGCCGGCCCCGCCCGCGCCGAGTTGCACGACACGTTCCAGCGACACGTCCGGCAAGCCGCGCTGGAACGCACGCGCGAAACCGGACCAGTCGGTGTTGTGGCCGATGCGTTTGCCGTCCTTGAACAGCACCGTGTTGACGGCGCCGAGTGCGCGCGCGTCGTCGGAAAGCTCGTCGAGCAGCGGAATCACGGCCTGCTTGCACGGGTACGTGATGTTCAGACCGTTGAAGCCCATGCGTTCGGCGGCCATCAACAGATCGGGCAGCGCGGCGACGTCGAGTTTCAGCGCTTCCAGATCGATACGGCGGTACACATAGTGCAAACCGAGCTTGCTGCCCTCTTCCTCGTGCATGGCCGGCGTCAGCGATCCGCCGATACCCGCGCCGATCAGGCCGACCAGATAGGAATGCGGCGTTGCCTGTGAGTTCGTTTGTGCGTTCGGTTGTGTGTTCGCTTGTACGTTCATTTCGCCGCCCTATTCTTAAGAATGGTCGCCATCCGCTCCAAAGCCAGTACATAGCCCTGCGTGCCGCAACCGATGATGATCGCGTCCGCCACCGCCGACACGTACGAGTGATGACGGAACGCCTCGCGGCGATGCACGTTCGAAATATGCACCTCGATGACCGGCTTTTCGATCGCGGTAAGCGCATCGGCGATGGCCACCGACGTATGCGTGTAAGCCGCCGGATTGATCACGATGCCGTCGACCTTGGTGCGCGCCGCGTGCAGCCAGTCGATCAGTTGATGCTCGGCGTTCGACTGACAGAAGTCGATCGACAGATCCAGTCGCTCTGCCGCATCGCGGCAAAGCTTCGCGACGTCGTCGAGCGTTTCCGAGCCGTAGATGGCGGGCTCGCGCGTGCCGAGCAGATTGAGATTCGGTCCGTTGAGGACCAATACTGACGCAAAACTCATGACAACCACTCCAGCTAGATAGGGCAAGAAGCCAGCCACGGCAATCGCCGTGGTATCGCAACGTGAGCGAAGTGTGCGCGCATTGGACGTCGCCGTCATTCGGGGTTTCTACGAATTTGTACCATCTAGTTAGTTTGTATAAACTGGCGAGAATTTCGGTTAGTGTGGGAGAGTGCGGCTTGCGTCTTGCTGACGCGTGTAACGAACTGGTCCATTTTCCGCACTGCAGCATGCCCGTCACCGGACTGGCGAGCGTCGCGCGTCGGCCGTTGCGCGCCTTATTCAACAGCCGTTTGAGTGTTTTTGCAGGAGCCGTTCATGCAACGTTCGATTGCCACCGTGTCGATCAGCGGAACCCTCGTCGAGAAGCTGACCGCGATCCAGGCGGCGGGCTTCGAAGGCGTCGAGATTTTCGAAAACGATTTGCTGTATTTCGACGGCTCGCCCGCCGACGTGCGGCGCATCGCTGAAGATCTCGGGCTGAAAATCATGCTGTTTCAGCCTTTCCGCGATTTCGACGGTGTCAGCGCGGAGCGTCTCGAGCGCAATCTCGACCGCGCGAAGCGCAAGTTCGACGTCATGCATGAACTGGGCACGGACCGCATTCTGGTGTGCAGCAACGTTTCGCCCGACACCATCGGCGACGACGCATTGATGACCGACCAGCTCGGCGCGCTGGCGCGCGCGGCGGAGGCGGCCGGCGTGATCGCGGGCTATGAAGCGCTGGCGTGGGGCAAGCACGTCAAGACCTACCGGCACGCGTGGAAGCTCGTGAATGCGGTGAATCACCCGAATCTCGGGCTCGTGCTCGACAGCTTCCACACGCTGTCGCTGAACGACACGCCGGACGCGATCGCCGACATTCCGGGCGACCGCATCGCCTTCGTGCAGATCGCCGACGCGCCGAAGCTCGCCATGGACGTGCTCGAATGGAGCCGCCATTACCGCTGCTTCCCCGGCCAGGGCGATTTCGATCTGGCCAATTTCACGGCGCAGGTCGTGAAAACCGGCTATAGCGGGCCGCTTTCGCTGGAAATTTTCAACGACGGTTTTCGCGCCGCGCCGACCACCATCACCGCCGCCGATGGTCATCGCTCGCTCCTGTTTCTCGAGGAGCAGACCCGCGCGCTGCTCGAAAGCACGCAGCAGCCGGTCGGCGACCTGTATCGCTCGCCGGCGGCGCCCGCGCACGTCGGCTACCAGTTTCTGGAGTTCGCGGTCGACCACAGCACGCGGGCGCAACTCGTCGACTGGCTCGGCAAACTGCGCTTTCGCGAGGCAGGCCGGCATCGCTCGAAGGAGGTCACGCTGTATCAGCACGGCGCGGCCTCGATCGTGCTGAACGCCGAGCCGGATTCGTTCGCTAACGCGTTCTTCCAGCAGCATGGCTTGTCGCTGTGCGCGTCGGCGTTTCGCGTGGACGATGCCAATCAGGCGTTCGAGCGCGCCGCCGGCTTCGGCTACGCGCCGTTTTCCGGGCAGATCGGCCCGAACGAGCGCGTGCTGCCCGCCGTGCAGGCACCGGACAGCAGCCTGAACTATTTCGTCGACGAAACGCCGGATCAGCCCACCTTGTTCGAGGCCGATTTCGTCCTAACCGACATCAACGGCCCGAGCGAAGTGGGGCCGCTCAGCCGCATCGACCATGTGTGCCTGTCGGTGCCGGCGAATTCGCTGGATACTTGGGTGCTGTTTCTGCGCACGGCTTTAGGCTTCCAGGCCGAGCCTGGCGTGCTGGTGCCCGATCCGTACGGCCTCGTGCGCAGCCGCGCGCTGCGCAGTCACGACGGTTCGGTGCGGATCGTGCTGAATGCCTCCGTGGACCATCATACGGCGGTGGCCGAGGCGTTGCATACGTATCACGGCTCGGGCCTGAACCACGTCGCCTTCAGCACCAGCGACATTTTTAGCGCGATTCCTGAGTTCGTCGCCGACGGCTTGCCGGTGCTGCGCATCCCGCGCAATTACTACGAGGATCTGGCCGCCCGCTACGCGTTGCCGGATGAGACGCTGGAGGCGCTGCGCGCCAATAACATCCTGTATGACCGCGACGAGCGCGGCGGCGAGTTTTTCCACGCTTACACGGAGCAGCTCGACCAGCGCTTTTTTATGGAGATCGTCGAGCGGCGCGGCGGTTATGACGGCTACGGCGCGGCCAATGCCGCCGTGCGGCTCGCCGCGCAGGCGCAGCGGCGCAAGTAAGCCTTTGGCGGTTTGGCGGTTTGGCGGTTTGGCCGATAAATTTTGTCGGCGACTCCGGCCAGGCGGGCACGGCATGTGCGGCATCGGCAGGGGTAGCCGCGCCACACCGATATAATGGCGCCTGATTTCACGGCCGATGCCATGCGGTTGCGTTAGAAGCGGCGCCGAATGCGCCTTTGTCGGCCGAATGTAACGTCAGGAGAGATATGAAGAAGTTTGCCGTAGTCCTGTCAATTCCCCTGCTCCTCAGCGCTTGCGCGTACTTCCAGAAGAATCCGGATGCCGGCGAGCCCGTTACGGACAGCACCACGCAACGCTCCGTCAACGACGTGGTCTCGTGCCTCACGCAATTGGCCACCAGCCACGACGCCGCGTTCAAATCCACGGCGATCCCGCAAGGCCAGATGCTCGACTTCGGCGATTCGAATATCGTCAAGGTGCGCAGCGACAACGGCGCGACGACTTACCGTTTCTATGCGGGCAAGCGCCACGTGAGCAATCTGTGGATCGAGTCCGCAGGCAAAACCTGCGCCCCGTAGAGGTTTGCGGGAGGAAAAGAAAGCGTAAGTGTGACAATCGGTAACATGGTTCGATGCAATCTTCATGTCATGGTGTTACACGACAATGGAGTCTTAAGAATCGTTTAAGACTTCGTCCGCATCATCCATCCGACACGAAACCGCACAAGGTGCGAACCATGAACCAGCCCGATCACAACACGAACGACACCCCGGCGCCGGCCAAGCGACCTACCATTTTGCGCCGCCTGCTGAGCCACCACGAGTTGGCGACGCTGCTTCTGTTGCTGCACGCGCCGATCGACGCATTTGCCAAACCCGAGATTCCGCAGCTTCACGAAGCCGGATTGGTTGAAACCGTGTCCAACGACGCAGGCGGTTCGCGTATCCGTCTGACGCCCGAGGGCAACGCCGTACTGCGCGGCCTCGGCATAAAGTAATGCACGCCTTGGTTCGAGCGCGAAAGCGAGTGCAGCACGCGCGCGTAAGGCTCAGACCGCTTAACCTGGCAGGGCACGGGCCAGACTCACGCTGACAAGCGCCGCGACCGGCTCACGAGCATCACGACTGCCACACGCCGTACCCCGCTTCACGCAGTCCAATCGCCAATTCCACTTCCATATCCTGTGCGCCGCGGTAAGGCATGGGATTGAACACTTCGTACAGTTCGGGCACAAGGCGCAAGCCGTAATCGCGTACATAGCGATTGGCCTGAATGCCGGCCTTATGCCGGTCGAAGCGCAGATCCGGGTCCAGTCCCGTCATTCCCACGTACACGCAAGGCTTGTCGAACCGGTAGTCCGGATTCGCGCGGCGAAAACGCGCCTCGTTCCAGACCTTGTCGGCCAGCGCGACGACGTAGACGTAGTAATGGTGCTTGCGACGAGCCATGTGCTGCGGTTCAACTCCGCGAAGTGCCGTGCAGCAGCATGCGGTACTCGGTCGGAGTAATGCCGACGGTCGCCTTGAATTGGCGTGTGAACGCGCTGTGGTCGGTGTAGCCGCACAGCGCGGCGACGTCGGTGACCTTGTCGTGCGACACCAGCAGCGCCGTGGCGGCGTCCAGACGGGTTTTCAGCAATACCTGGCGCGGCGTCAGATGAAACACCTTGTGAAAGTAGCGCTCCAGTTGCGCGACCGACATATTCGCCATGGCTGCGAGTTGCTTCAGATTCAAAGGCTGGACGTAATTTTCCTGAATGGACTGCACGACCGCGGCGAGGCGGCTGTAGGCGGGATGGCTGCTTTCGTCCGCTTTCAGATCGCGGGAAATACCGGCGAGGCCCACCACTTTGCCGGCAGGATCGCGCAGCGGCTGCTTGCAGGTCAGACACCAGCCCGGCTGACGGCCGGGATACAGATGCAGTTCCAGCTGGTCGATCATCTGGTTGCCGACGTTGATGATCGCCTTGTCCTGCGCCGTGTAGATGCGCCCAAAGCGACGCGGGAACACGTCCTCGGCGGTGCGGCCGAGCAGCGCTGACTTTTCCTTGAAGCCGCAGCGCGAGGCGAGCGTGCGGTTGACCAGCGCGTAGCGCGCCTCGGCGTCCTTGACGAAGAACACGACGTCCGGCATCGCGTCGAAGACAGGCTCGAGCAGCCTGAAGTGCGACAGCATGCCGGATAGCGTTGCGTCGTCCGGTTCGAGCGGATGAGCCAGCGTGTTCATCGAGCGGGTTCCGTTGGTCGGGGGCGTTGGTGGCGCGGTTTGGGGGAGTGTTTGGTTTTGCGGTCTGGGCTTCGGGCTTCGGGCTTCGGGCTTCGGGCTTCGGGCTTCGGGCTTCGGGCTTCGGGCTTCGG